>Ga0307375_10000277_pt1 | contig 68503 bp, 56 predicted proteins | sample TR1MG_FD_202531 | JGI IMG/M metagenome (GOLD analysis project Ga0307375, IMG submission 202531) | Soil microbial communities from Risofladan, Vaasa, Finland - TR-1 | ecosystem: Environmental > Terrestrial > Soil > Coastal area > Acid sulfate soil | place: Finland: Risofladan, Vaasa | collected... | reverse complement strand
CGGAAAAATGCGCCGCCCTCGGTTCCGCCTCACGCGGAAATGCCGCTTGCGCCAACGTGTCCCGATGTCATTGAGAAGATTGGTCGGGGAGAGAGGATTTGAACCTCCGACCCCCTGGTCCCGAACCGGTTGGCAAGAGCAAAAGAAGAGAAAAGGGGTGAATTCGGCAAAACTACAAGTCACGGTGATGTCAGCCTAAAAAGACCACGCCAATAGGCGTGGTGGAAAAACGAGCTACCAACTTTGCACATGGTAGCCTGATTTATCGATCTTTCCAGGCTAGCCATCCGACCACTATCGCTATTGCTATCACTATACTCACCATTGCCGTTCCGAAAGCGGCAAGCATTATTACAAGGCGTTCGGGCACTCTGAACGCCATCACGATAGCAACAAAAAGTGCTGTCGTCGTAATGGTATCTATGTATATATCCCGCACGACCTTAGGCAGGGCAATATGTAGTAGGTACTGCCAGTAGCTTGGCGACTTTTCCATCGTAACTCTCCTGTCGGAAGATAATCTGGGGCTACTTCGCACTAGCCACAGATAACTTCCAGCAGGACGAGATATGTCTTGCAGGAAACTAACTCACCATTACCATACTTAGTCAGAGACCGCAAGCCGCCGTTATGTACCGCAGCCGATGGAAATTGGGCTCTGAAGGCACAATCCACCAGGTAAGGCTGTTTCGGCGACGTACTCTCGGAACTGTCAGACTTTGGCTGCATCCTCGGCAGATCTGGTTGCTTTTTCGACGGGCGCGCCAGTCTTGATCGTAGATTCACGAAGAAATTTTTGATTGAATGCTTCAATAGAATCACGAGACGGGAAGAGACGCCAATCCCAACGGTCATTGTCGAATCCAAGTCTCGTCGAGAGGAGACGGCGCATGAATTGACTCGGAAGTGCTTTAGGCGCGCGACAAATCAAGTCTTTTCCGTCCGGACCGTGATAATAGATATATGGTTGTTTCTGCTTCTCACAGTATCCCGCCAGCCCGGTCAGACCTTCGATTTGCCTAGACTCGAACTGTTCCGTAAGCACCGCGCTCAAGTCAGCGCTCGTTGGAAGGAGATGAAGATGTGCGTGCTCGATGCAAGCACCACCCGTTCCCCCACCAAGGAAACAACCGTGCTCAAAATAAGTGATAGGAAGATCGTAGATTTCCATGAGGTGGGAGGAAATTGCTGTGACTAAGGCCGAGGCTTCACCAAGAACGACAGGTTCAATCTCGGAGAAGCTCACATAATGCTCCTTCGGAATGATGAGAAGATATCCTTCAGCAAGCGGACCAAGGCCGGGTTTAGCAATGAAGTTATCTGTAACCGCAAGAATTTTTTCTTCTGGTTTCCCTGAAGAATACCCGCGACATGCAATCTCACAAAAAAGGCAAGTCACTTTTACTCTCGATCACCACGAATGATTGAAGTAAGATAAGCATCCCCAACCTGCTGCTTCCACGTTACACCAGGCAGTGAATGATCTCGACCATCTGCACTAACTAGAACGCACTCTTTCTGATCGGTAACTTCGCCAATATGTATGCATTGAAGGCCACCCTCAGCAAAACGCTCATTACATTCTTCTGCTTTGCTCGGAGGGACAGTAAAGAGGAGCTGAAAATCAACAGAGGCGCTCATTGCAATCTGGGCTGCAGTCGTCCCTTGAAAGGAAGCCAACTTCTTGGTGCTTTCGGATATTGGTAAGTTCTTCTCATAAATACGGAAGCCCTTTCCGCTTGCAGCTGACATTTGGAGGATTGTAGCTTTAAGTCCATCCGAAATATCCTGGCACGAGGTCGCGAGTTCGCATGTACTTAGCAGTACCCCCTCACGAATTCGGGCGCACGGGCGCTTCCACGATCCAAGCAGATCACCTTCCTCCTCTGGACTAAGCGATAACCCGGCAGGTTTAGCCGACTTGAAATATAGAAGTGCAGTTATGGGTTTACCGACTATTCCTGTAACATAAACTTGGTCCCCAACTTTCGCATTCTTACGATGTAGAGCTTGAGAAGTCTTCATAAATCCAAATACGGTAGCTGCGAAGACGTCTGAGCTGTGTCCCCCTATGTCCCCTCCGACAACGGTGACGTCATATACATCTGCGGCTTCCCTGATACCTTGCATAACTTGACAAAAGTCAGCATCCGTCACAGAGTCGGCATACCGAATGACACTTAACGCTCCACAAGGACGAGCCCCCATCGCAGCAATGTCACTTACATTGGCAGTCATTAGGTAGTACCCAACGTCAAAGTAATTAAGATATCCAAGCGCGAATAGATAGAATCCTGATCCTCGAATGAAGTCGCTGGTAATGACCATGCACTCTTCATTGGAAATCTCTATCAGCGCGGCATCGTCCATTTCGCCGACACCACATAGGACTTTTCTGGTGCAACATTCATCACGCCCTGCAAAAATACGCTCCACAAGCGCTAACCTGAGAAATTCGTCTGATATGCGGTTTTTGCTGTTTTCAGTCATGTTTGATCACCGAAAAAAGCTTCGAAGACAATCGATCAGCGTATGAAGTAAGGAGTCCAGTTATAGCACCGACCGCGACTCCTTGCCGAATTGGATGTTCTGTCGGATAGAGCACCATAATAAGCGCTACTGTTACTACTAAAACCAGACCAACTGCAGCAAGTCGCTTCGGGCGCAGCACCATGGTCCATGCCAGTTGCGCGGCCGGACTCCCGGTCAAGAGAAACCGTGCGAGTCTTTTGGCTTTCTTTCGGATGGTTGATGGCAGGACCCCGATGAAAGTTACCACCATCATAGCTGCTATAACCAAAAAACACGCCGCAGCCACCTGCCACTCTCTGTGGCCTCGAAGCAACGGAAAAATAAAAGGCAGAAATCCGGCAATCCCAATAGTCGCGATGACTGGAATGGGAGTATGAGAAATTGGACGAGGTTTGTCTATGGTTCGCAGGACGCGATCAGTAAATATTGCTGTTGAAAAAGACAGGCGCTCTCCACAGGTATTTCTGCACTCAGTTAGAGGCGCTGTAAATTCGAGGGCGCGTATAAGCGCTTGAGAAAGGTGTTTCCCCAAATCCGCCTCAAGATAACTCACGTGCTCTCCTGAAATCTGGTACAAAGACTCCAGGATAATTAAATCTGTCGAATACCGCACATATCTGCATCGCGAGCCGTGTACCTCATCCTCAATCAGAGGATTTGGGACAGAAAAGGGTTTCGATCGTAAGGTGTCGAGCACCTCCCGCAAGACTTTGCGCATCTTCGCACGGAGCTTCCACGGCACCATTGCGCGCGTCGTAAAGTCATTCACGGCCTTCGGTGGCACAGTCAGAGAAAGATCGAGCAGGGAGTTGAGAATCATTAGTCGCTTTGCAGGGCTGTGCTCGTGATCTACGCTTTGAATGAGAAAGCGACATGCATCGTGCGCTCCAGGGATCTCGTTCCAAAAATCGACGTTTGCAAAAAGAATATCTCTGATGACACACGAGGTAATTACCGCCTTTGGAGAAGAAGAATTGATCAGCATGCCCCACTTTTGTCGCGCGTCTGCCAGACGCTTCAGCAGTATTGTGCGAGTGTCAATATCGCCCTTTAGAGCCACGAGCGCAGCACAGATTTTAGGCACAACATCGTGCAGCTCGGACACAAATTGCCGCTCTTTGGCAGGGACTTGCGATGCGCTCGCACGAATCCATTCTTGCAATTTGATCCGGCACGCATTACTAAAAGTTTTGATCTGTTGATCGTTCTGGCTTTCTTGATCTTCTTCAACCAGCGACAAGTATGCGGACATTCCGTATATCCCATACTGGTCGTCATCACATGCCTCATGGTCGATAAATTGGCCGACGTACTTTTTCCCGGTACGCATTCTTTCGCAAGCGTATAGGCGAGCAAGGTGAGCCAAATTGTCTCGCTTTGCCCTAAGCTGCCTCGTGATCTCTCTCAATCTACCCTCGCGAAAAGAGTATTCGGAAGCTAATAACGCAGTATATTAGCATTTTTATTGCTCAATATTCGACGACATATTTTGGGGAATTCAATGGTCGGGAGGGTGACTTTCCTCGGGGATTCTTAATTAAGTTCGTGCAAAACCTTCGTCTGATAGGGCAAGATTGGGGGTGAATTTGCTCCTTGAATCCCGCTCAAATTCATCCATCTTTTCTTTTCTCCCACCCCGCGTAAGGTGAAGCCACGCTTCGCATGGGCCTGAGTCGAAGTATTCTCACCACCGCAGGGCCCGCACACCGAAGAGATGGTTGGACCGCTGTCATACATCGGAGGGAAACACCGTCTCGCAAAGCGGATCATTGAGATATTTCCGAAGCACACGACGTACGTCGAGGCCTTCGCGGGCGGCGCCCAGGTGTTCTTCCACAAGGAGCCCTCGCGGGTGGAGGTGCTGAATGATCTCGACGGCGAGATTGTGAACTTCTTCCGCGTCTGCCAGGCGCACCACGAGGAACTCATCCGGTATTGCGAATTCCTTCTCGTGAGCCGCCGCTGGTTCGAACTGCTGAAGGCAACCGATCCAGCGACCCTGACCGACGTGCAGCGGGCGGCGCGGTATCTCTACCTTCTCAAAAATTCCTTTGCGAGCCTCGTGCGTCATCCCTCCTACCACTGGCATGTGGTACAGCCGCCGGGATTCAATCCCGCCAAACTCCCCACGCTCCTTGAAAATACCCACAAGCGGCTGGAACGGGTGCAGATCGAGTGCCTGCCGTACGAGGAGGTTCTTCGCCGCTACGACCGCCCAGCAACCTTGTTCTATCTCGATCCTCCGTACTTTGGCCGCAAGCTGTACCACTACAACCTCGAGAAGGAAGATTTCGCGAAGCTCGCGGAACGCCTCCAAAGCTTGCGCGGCAAGTTCATCCTGTCGCTGAACGACGTTCCCGAGGTCCGCACCCTGTTCCACCGCTTCCATATCGAGGGCGTGGAGCTCGCCTACACCGCCCAGAAGCGTCCCCACCAGCGCTACCGCGAAGTCTTGATTACGAACTTCCGGCGGTAGCACGCCCTCGGGCGTGTCCGTTCCTTGAAAACCCATCTCACTCTGGCGGCTGCGCGGCCGCATCCGCGCGCCGCCGGATTCCCTCTTTCCCGTCATCACCATGTTTCGCCTCATCGCACAACTTGCTTCGTCGCTGCGTACCCTCTTCCGAGGCACCGCCGGAGCATGGCGCAATCGGGAGAGCCTCGACCTTGGTTTCCGCGTGATCGACGGCGAAGCCACGAGGAGACATGTAAAACTCAGCGCGACGCAACGCGCGGCGCATATCGCGGTCCTCGGGAAGACCGGCTCCGGGAAGAGTTCGCTCTTGCGGTATCTTTGCTCGCAGGACATTGCTGCCGGACGCGGCTTCCTCTTCTTCGATCTGCACGGCGACGCCACGCCGTTTCTTCTTGCGACGATCAGCGCGCGTGAACGGCAGCTCCGGCGGCACTTGAGCGACAAACTCGTGCTCATCGAACCCGCCGACCCCACGGTTTCGGCGGGCCTGAACCCCTTGGAGCAGCCCTCGCCCGACTTCGTGCGCATTGCCGAATTCGCCGAAGTCCTCAGAGCGCGCTGGGGGCTCGACCGGTTCGGAGCACGTACCGACGAGCTTCTCCGCAATACGCTCTATGCGCTCGCGGCCAACGGACTCACCCTCGTGGAACTCGCGCCGTTCCTCACGCACCGGGGCTTCCGACTGGCCTGCCTGCAACGAGTCGAGAACCCGGAAGTCCGTGCGTATTTCGAGAACCGGTACGACCCGCTCTCCGATCCCATGCAGGCCGTCATGCGCGAGCCGATCCTGAACAAGACCTCGGCTTTCACGGCTGATCCCCGCTTCCGCCATATCGTAGGGCAAATCCATTCGACGTTCTCCCTGCGGGAGGCGATGGACGAGGGGTATTGGGTCATCGTGAACCTCGATAAAGGGCGGCTGGGCGTGCAGGCGCTCACCTTCGGCAGTCTTCTCCTCACCATGCTGAAGAACGCGCTCTTTGCCCGCGAGAAGCGGACGCTCTATACCGTCTACTGCGACGAGATCCAGAACTTCACCAACTTCCACGGCGGCATTGAGACGATGCTCTCCGAGGGAAGAAAGTTCGGCGTGGGGATTGTCTCCGCAAACCAGTTCCTCGACCAATACCCGCCGGAGATGCGGGCGGCCATCCTCGCCACGGGAACTCATGTGTTCTTCCAGCTTGCGAGCACGGACGCCGCACCCATCGCCTATGCTCTCGACGGTGGACGGCATCTTGCCGAACGCTTGAAGAACCTGCCGCACCGGCACTTCATCCTGAAGAGCGGCGCGGAGCGGTGGCTCGAAGCAAAGGTCCCAACGGTTCTCATGCCCCAAGCCGATGCGACCGATCTCGTGAACCGGTCCCGCTCCCACTTCGGGCGGTCGCGCGTGCTCGTCGAACGCGAGATTGCGGAACGCCGCGCATCGGCCGAGCGGAAATCCGATGAACTCCTCCATGACTGGGAATGATGGACGGCGTCTGGTGCTTCAGGCGCGGGACCGGCAGCTGCTCACGGAACTTGGCACCCTGCGCGTTGTTGACCGCGAACAGGCAAAGACTGTTGTCGGGTTCCGCTCGACGGCACGCGTCAATGTCCGCCTGCTCGCCCTCACGCGCGCCGGACTCCTTCGCAGGTTCTTTCTTGGCTCTGGCGCGGGCGGTCGCAAGGCGATCTACGCCTTGTCGTCCCAGGGCGCGAAGCTCATTGGTGCGCGACTGCGCGGTCCCCGGAGGCGGCACGACGAAGTGCTCGTCGCCGACTTCTTCGTCGCGCATCAACTCGCGGTGAACGAACTGTATTGCGCCTTGAAATTCAGATCGCTTCCTGCGGGCGCGACGTTCCGGCGGTGGACGGCGTTCTTTGCGCCGCTCTCCGGCGCCACCCGGTTCATTCCGGACGGATATGTCGAACTCTCGACGCTCTCCGGAGTCATGACCGCATTCCTCGAAGTCGATCTCGGTCACGAGAGCACGGCTGTCTGGAAGCGGAAGATCAGGAACTACCTCGACTTTGCGCTCTCCGGCCAGTACGCGCGCGAGTTCGGCGGGAATTCGTTCCGGGTGCTCGTCCTTGCAAACTCGGAGCGGCGCCTAAGCTCGATCCGGGATATGGCGAGACGGCAGACCCGAAAGCTCTTCTGGTTCGCGGATCTCCACGCAATCCGCACACGCGGTTTCTTCGCCGCCGTCTGGCACCGGGCGCAGGCGGGCAATCCGCAACCACTCCTTGTCCCACGCCCATGAAGTACTGCTACGCCTGCGGTCAAATGTCTGCGGGAAATCCCCTCTTCTGCCACGGTTGCGGCCGGAGTTATGACCGGAAGGTCTGTCCACGGCTGCACGTGAATGCGCGAAGAGCCGAGGCGTGTTTCCGTTGCGGCAGTCGCAACCTGTCCACGCCCCAGCCCAAAGTGCCATTCCTCTGGCGGGTGCTCGCCGCCGCTATCTTCCTTATATGTGGCATCTCTCTCGCCTGGGCCTCGCTCGGATTCCTCGCTGAGGCCGGAGGCTATCTCGTGAGAGACCAGCCTCTGCCTGCTTCGCTCTTGGCGCCGGGGCTCACGCTTGCCGCGCTTTGGGGCTTGTGTGGCGTCCTCCCCGATGTTGCGAGGATGACCATTCGTCATTTCCTGAGACAACGGCACCATCGGGACCTCGCCTGATCCCCTGCCACGCTTCCCCCGCTACGGGCAATGCTACGGGCAGTACTGCCCGTACCGCTCCACACAAAACCTCAACGATTGCGAGCCTCTGGGACGTTGAGGGAAGCCTATATTCCGTGCCTCTCAGCCTCGCTCACTGTCAATTCAATCATCCGCTACCCACGAATTGCCGCTCTGAAAGCGGCAGGAAGGAGGAACCCATGAGTCTCTACAAACGGGGCGGCGTCTATCACTCGTATGTCTGGCAGGACGGCGTCCGGTATCAGAAATCCACCGGCACCGGCAACCGCCAGAAAGCGCAGCTCATCGACCGCCGGTTCAAGGAAGAACTGAACCTCAAGCGTCACCAGATCAGCCAGCCCTTGCCCCAAATGCGTTTCAGCGAACTCGCCGCTCGCTTTCTCGCCGAAGGGTCTCCCCGCCCCTATCACGTGGACCGCCTGAAGCTCCTGCTCCCATTCTTCGGCGATACGGCGATCAGCGGCATTCACAAGGGGCTTGTCCGGGAGTACCGGGCGCGGCGGCATCGCGAGCGGACCATCTCCGGCGCGACGGTCAACCGCGACATCGAAGCCCTGCGGCACATTCTCTACTGGGCGGTGGACGAAGGCTTCCTGTCCTCCAACCCGCTCACGCGCGTCGGCATGGAACAGGAACGCCGCAAGCCGCGAATGGTGCTCGGAGTCGCCGAAGAGGACAAACTTCTCGCGGCCTCGGCTCCGCACCTCAGACGGATCATCACGGCGGCGCTCGATACCGGAATGCGGCGGGGCGAGCTCCTCACCGAGCGCTCTGAACATGTCGATTTCAACCGCCGCTTGCTCTTTGTCACCCACTCCAAAACAGCCGGAGGCGAGGCCCGCGAGATTCCACTGAGCGTTCGGGTCTTCGCTCTCCTCGAATCCTCGCGCAAGGCGGAAGGGTTGGTCTTCACCTACGACGGTGCGCCCATCAAGCGGATCAAGACCGCATGGAAGGCAGCCATCCGCCGAGCGGGCATTCGTTATCTGCGGTTCCACGATCTTCGCCACACGTTCAACACAAGGCTGATGGAGGCCGGAGTCCAGCAGGAGATCCGCAAGGCCCTCATGGGCCATTCAAGCGGCGAGGACGTGAACTCCATCTACACCCACGTCGAGTTGCCGGAAAAGCGGGAAGCCATCCGGAAGCTCGAACTCTGGGTCGAGCACCAACGCTTGAAGTTGAAAGAGAAGGAGGTCGCCGATGAGCGAACTTCCGACGAACGAGGCGATCCGGACGGTCCTGTTCCGGAACGCTGAAACCCTGAACCAGCGATTGCGGGAGCGGTTGGCCCAAGTAGCCGACCATCTCCAGAATCGCGATGACCGCGCCGTCATTGGCGCGCTGGACGGGCTGGAGGCGACCCTCGCTAGCATCCGTTCCCTGATGGACCTCGCCTGCGATTGCTTTCCACCCGCACGCTCCAAGGAGGAAGTATGACCCCAGAGAAGAAAACCGACGCGGCCGTGCGGCCGCAAACCACGGATTCTTCCGCCGCCTCTGGCAAACGCAAGTCGTGGACGCCAAAATCGCCCATCGACGTGGTGCTTGACCAGATCGGACGGCAGGAGAAGAAAGTTGTCGGGTTGCAGCGCTTGCTCGACAACGAAAAGGCCACACTCAGCAAACTACTTCAGGCCAAGAAGGTCCTGGAGGGATAGCTCTTTGTACTTGGGAGTCTCGCCACACGGCAGGCTCCTTTTTTGTCAGGAGCGGCGTTGAATCGAAATCCTGCGCATAGGTTGGGGGAACGCAAGGATCTCCAAGTGCTTGGTTCAAACGAACTTTGTTCGTCTTCGCGCTTTGATCTTCGCGTTCGCCCTAATGATGAGTTCTTCTCTTACAACCAAAGCAGACAGCCAGGAGGGGTTCGAGGGATTCCTATGTCTCAGGGACGAATGCAGATGCCTAACATAGCGACGGCTCAGAACGAGCCTCTGATTCCTGCGAGGCGATGTTTTTTCAGAAAAGCAACCTCCCGGGGCCGGTGGCACAGTCCATAATGCTCACCAGAACCGCACCAGCATTCGTGTTTTGGATCGATGGTGCGGCTATGTTCGTAGGGCCCCATCGCTGCGACTTTCCCCGGCCAATAGCCCCGCCATATTCGCTGACTCCCGCGATGTTCCTTGCTAATCCCAAAAATATACATAGGATCGCGTTCTTCTGTGTCAATCACCAATTCACCGAGCTTCGGAGCAAATACTAGCTTCCCTGTCACGGTATCGTACAAACGACGTGTTCTGAGCCAGACAACATGCTTAGCCAAGTAGATAGTCGCTTGATCCAATAGTTCGACTGCTCGCGGAATCAGCCCGGAATACTGAAATTCCGCTGGCGAGTACACACATAATGATGGCAGCGCTCTCCCGCGATACTGGAGCACTAGGTCAAGGCGCAAGTGGGGGTGTCCTGGGTAGGCCAAGGCGTCGACGTAGGGGGATACGCTGTAGACTTCAGGGTGCCGGGGCGGTTTGTACTCCAACAGAACGACATTAAACGTAATGCTTGCCTTTACCAATGCTGGTTCGAGAGCGTGCGGCTCCAAGGCGCAAATATCTGGTACAACGAGCGTTCCTTGGATGGCGTCGACAGCGCGGTCACGATCTAAATACCGCAACAATATGCGGGCATCATTGTCATTTTCGAATGGCCGGATTCGACCGAACCACGCTCGAGATGCGGAGGTCCCAGCAGGAACCTCCACCTCGAAGAAGGTGTGGTAGAAGTCATCCACTCGCTCCTCACTAGCGTGCCCGTACGCCTCGGGTTGTATGTTCATTACAGGCATCCGTGAGAATGCGCCGGTGCTACAGAGCGGGACGGCGGTATTGGAGCAACATGGGTTTTGCACGTGGGGAGAGAAAGAAGATTGTCCGGCTTCTCCCCGTCCGCCTCAGTTTTCAGGTACTTATGGCCTTCGTGAACTGCCACAATGATCTTTACGCGGTGGCCTGACGGCCTTTCGACGTAAAACTCTGCCTGTCGATTTTCAATCAGCGAGATTGCTTCATCCTCGCCGAACTGAAACTTCTGGCCTAGTTCATCGAGGCCACCGATTACGGTGATGCGTTCGTACTTCTCATGCTTAATCCGGCACAAAACACGATACTTTGTCATTGATATCTCCATTTCCGGGTAGACCCGGAAAAATCACTACCGCGAACTGATTTGCGACTACAATCCTCGCTGCGGGATCAATATGTCCTGCAGGACTTCGTCTTACACCAAGGTATGCTGGGAATTGCCGCACGTCGGACAAACTTCTTGTCCGAAAGCACTGTTTTGACAGCATAGAAACAATGAGGCCGCCGAACGGAGCCGGCAGTGAATACAAAAGAGCCGCTATCGATGTCGGAAAAGGTTGCAACGGGCGATGAAATAGCCCAAGAAATTGAGAAACTCACGAAGGCCGAGTGGGCAAAGCTGTACTCATTCGCACGGAACCGTGCGCGGGCGATGGCACTGCGAGGCAGTGCATTTACGGAGCGAGACCTCGTGCAAGCCGCCATCGTTGCGCTCCTAAAGGAGCGGCGACACTGGAATCCCAAGAAGGTTGATTTCGTTGGCGTTCTAATTGGCGCAATGCGCAGTATCGCCTCAAATTACCGCACAACAACTAAGGATGGATGCTTTGCAATTCCAGAGAGTCAGCTTGCCGCCCCTGCGGGGGATGAGGAGCCGAATAGCCTGGCAAAAGTTTACCCTGACAGTCGGCTCAATCCGGAACAGGCTGCAATAATCTCGAATACACTGTCGGAAGTTTACGAATTGTTTGAAGACGATCCCGAATCGTTAGTCATCATGGACGGATGGAGAGACGGAATGTCGGGCTCCGAGATCATTGATGTACTGGAGATTGACAGAAAAGCATACGAGACAATAACTCGCCGAATTAGGCGAAAGGTATTTGCGCACTGGCCGAAGGGAAGTCATCATGTCCGCTAAGAAACCATGGACGTCTGAGCAAGCAGGACACGCCCTGGACCGGATTGCTGAGTCGATTGAAGCGGCGAAGCCGTCCGACATTGAAGACGATCTCCGATCTGCAGGCGAAGATCTGGACTCGGTTACCGCTCTTATGAAAGATGCATCTCTGGCTGGGATCAAGAACTTTAGGCAGCAGAGGCTTCATCGAGCGCGGCAACGTCATGAAGAAAATGTAAGCACAATTGCACGCCGGGCCAGTCGAATCGCGGGCAGTCCTAAGGCACGGCGGGAGCAGTTCTTTGCCGTCTTAAAAGCCAACCCTAGTGTTCAATCTGCATTGACCCTGCAGTATCGCGACCTAAACGAAATCACAGACGCCGATATTGAGACTGCCCTTGACGAGCTTGATGCTTTGGGGGCTCTAGGGGACCCTGGGAATGACGAATGACCCCAACTCTGATTGGCACAGAACACCCTATCAGATCCTATCTGACCTTGGGATTCTAGAGCCTACCGATATCGACATCGAGGCGATTGCAGAAGATTGCGGAGCAACGATTCGCTATCAATCACTGACGGGTTGTGCCGCTCGTATTATGGGCTACAAGGATCGAGCCATCATTACCGTTGACAGTGGCAATCCACGGCCACGGCAACGATTCTCGGCCGGGCATGAACTTGGCCATTGGATGAAAGATCGGGGGCAAGTGTCGTTCCAATGTTCGGAGAAGAATTTGATCAAAGAGTGGTCCGACGATAATCCCGAAAAGCGTGCAAATCGATTTTCGGCTGACATTCTTCTTCCTCCTACAATCTTTCGCAAATACTGCCACAAGTTACCTCCTCTCTTTGAGAGTGTTGAACAGCTCGCAACTTTATTCACCACCAGTCTGACTGCTACAGCCATCCGTCTGATCGAGTATGGCGACTTCCCCTCAATGTTGATTTGTAGCTGTCGCAACAGGAGGGAGTGGTTTGTAGCCAGTGGCGGCATTAATGGGAAGTTATGGCCGAATAATAATCCGGGAAGCGGGAGTATCGCATACGAGTTGGTGCAACACGGACTCAAGACACTTCCATCCAGAGGTGTTGGAGCGGATGAGTGGGTTTCTCATCCTAGCTCTAGCCGGTACTGGTTGCATGAAGACTCACGGTTGTTTTCGGATGGTCTTGTTCTTACGCTGTTATGGTGGCGTGACGAGAGTCAAATCATTGACATTGATGAGGTAAACGAGCTTCGCGCGTCACGACGCACTGATTGGCGTGACGAGTGAGTACCCCCTTCACGCTCCCGCTCTATCTTCTGTTGACGAAACGATATTTCTTTCTGGCCTGCCACGATGGCTTTAACCGTATGTCGGGCGGTTGACAATCGAGAGAGGCGGTGGGATCATCACTCGCATAAGCAACGCGTTGCGACCATGACGCAAGTCAAAACAAATAAGCTCATCGTTTATCTGATTAAATCGGAATACCATGTTCCCGACGAGATCATTGAATCCTCCCAGGACGGCGTGGAAATTAACGGAATCGGGACCTTCTTCTTTGAAGACTCAGGCATTTCAACTCCGAGTTGGGTTAAAGACTTTTTCCTCGGCACCCTAGAAGAAGGCATTAAGCTGCTTGCCGCTAGTGCTAGAGGCGTACTCTTGGTTCCTATAACTCACGAAGGAAAGACCATTCAGATGGCGGTTTCGTTTGGCCTCGGCCGCCATCTCCTCCGCTCAGGCGTGATTGAAGAACGATTCGGGCTGAAGGTGGTTCTCAACTCAGTACACGCGGCAAGCCTACGAAGCATTGACAAGACTACCCTCGGCTCAGTCCCAAAGCACACACGAGAACAGATTGGCAAAGATAGCATCGCGGGAGACTTCGGCATTGATATTGAACAAGACCTCGTTTCGTCTGTCACTGGAAAGTCACGATATAAAGAATTAGGAAAGACCATTACGGGCAAAGATTCACTGAGCGTTTCAGTAAAAGCAAACGTCCACAACATTAAGCCCTTCCTCGAATTCTGTTACACCCGATATTTGAGTGCCGAATATAAAGCGGACTTTGAATGGATCGACCAGATTGCCGATGTGCGCGATCCGCAAAAGGTGAACGAGCTCAACGATCTATTAATAAGTAAATTGAAAGCATTGGATATAGCGACAATCTGGATGGCCGTTCCGGAGGTGGTCGATTGGGTCGATATTAAGGGATTTCGATATTTGCGCCGCAAGGAAGCGGATTTGGTGGATGATCTTGATGTCAAGGAATTCTTGGAAGCTATAAAGGATGAGCCTCTTGATATCGACCTTCTGAAGCACTCGTCTATATTCCGCGTTTCGTCGAGAACAGATGAAGTAGATGCAACGTGGAGTGCATATCAGTGTTTATACGCCGAACTGCGCCACCGGAAGCACGTGTACATTTTAAATAATGGCAAATGGTACGAGATCGTCGAGAAGTTCGCTGAGAGAATCAATAAGGGATTTTCCGATGTGGCGCAGTCTGATGTGCTGCTCATTGATTACTCCCACGCAGATGAGAGCGCTTACAATGAGGCGGCCACACGCGCCCTTCCATCGTCATGCTGCATGGACCGCAAGCTGATCTCTCATGGTGGAGGCCATAGCAGCATCGAGTTTTGTGATATTTACGAAACAAACCCCGAAAGACTAATCCATGTAAAGCATTACGGAGGATCAAGCCATCTGAGCTATCTATTTTCTCAGGGCGCAGTGGCTGGCGAACTCTTTATAGCTGATAAAGAGTTCCGCCGAAAGCTCAATGTCAAGCTTCCCGATCGGTATAAGTTGCCGAATCCGGACCAGCGTCCCGATGCTGGGGATTATGAAGTAGTGTTTGGGGTTATCAGCGACTCCCTTAAACCACTCGACATCCCCTTCTTCAGCAAGGTCTGCCTAAGAAATGCTGTGCGGCGGCTCGATGGGTATGGGTACAAGAAGATATCCATCAAGAAAATCCAACGTCACTCATAAAGAAAGTGTTGCATCATTCGGCCCCGCGGAGTATTTGACTTCTACGCAGCAAGGGGTAGGATTCACCGTAAAAGGAGCACAAGCACTATGCCAGACCTGACGCCTTACACATTAAGCCACGATTCTCAAAAAGGTGACTGGGCATTGAAAAATGATCTCACGGGAAGAACTGTGAGGCGCTTTGAGACTAAGACAGAAGCCACTGCGGGCGGCGTTCTTGCTGATGCGCTCGGATCACAGGGTGGATCAGTGAGAATTCACAAGGAAAACGGCCTATTCCAAGAAGAGCGCACATTCCCAAGAAGCAGAGATCCCCGGAAATCAAAGGGGTAGGGAGGAGCGCAAAGTAGTGCGATGACGAACTATATCTACAACTCGGATGGTCAAGCGGTTGGGTTCTGGATGGGTCGCTTCGTCTACGCGCTAAATGGCACGCCAATCGGCCAACTCAATGGAACCCATGTGCACAAATTGAGCGGTTCCTATGTAGGCGAACTTCACAAGAACATGGTGGTGGATCAGCACCTTGGCAACTTTGGAAACATCGGGAATCCCGGGAATCCAGGCAACGCCGGCAATCCGGGGAACCCGGGCAATCGTGGTGCCGTGAATTACGGCTACCCTGATGTATTCAACGAGCTCTTTGAGGGTCGCTGAGTCGATGGCGTGCCAAAGCACGCCTCCAGACGGTGCGATAATCCAAGATATATCGCTCGGCGGGCGCCGTCAGACGGTTTCCGTAGAGCGGGTGGCGAAGTAATCTTGCAGTTTATTCAGTATTTCTTCCCAGGTTCGACAAGTCCCCCGATCAGGGCTACATTCCGTGTTTCTGTTCCGTTCCGCGATCAAACGGAACGGCAGAGAGAGCGTAATCTCTACGTTTTTCGACGAGACGGCGAGGTTCGACAGGAGCGTTTTCAGCAATTCCCGTTTCTGTTCAGCGGAAGCCGCTTTATACAGCATTGACGGGCTTTTTGCCAGTTCGACAGTCTTTTCAAGGCGCGTGAGTGCGGACCCGGCATCGCCCTCCCATTCTTGCAACCGCTCCCGAATGGCGGTCTGCTCCAAAAGCAATGTCTTCTGCTTCGTCTGATAGAGCGAGCGCTCAATTGCGCCTTCGATAAGAAGGTCCGCGAGTTTCGACAGCCGGCTCTCGATCTGATTGTACTGAAGCCGAAGCGCCTGCTCCGCCGCCGCGCGTTCCTGGCCCCTCCGTTGCCTTCGCTCTTGCAGAAATACCCGCGCCGCCTCGATTTCCCCGTCTGCAAGGTCAACTTCCACGAGGACCGCGAGGACCGCCTCATCGATCCGTTCTTCGCGGACCGAGGTGGGCGGACACACCGCCGGACTCTTGAACGGCCGGTTGTGGCAGCGGTAATACGTGTGCCCCTTTTTCCGTTCGGCGATCAGAGAGTAGCTGCAACTGGCGCAACGAACGAGCCGGCTATAGGAAAAGACGTGGCTTTCCACCCGGTCCACCCGCTTACCGGCGAGCACCTCCTGCACCTTCTCGAAGACAGCGGTTTCGATCAGCGGCCCGTGCGTCCCGCGAAAGGTCTCTCCGGTGCGATAGATTCTCATAAGTCCGACATAGAAGGGATTTTTGAGTACCGTCGCAAGGCCGTTCACCGTGACCGGGCCGCCTCCTCGATTGCGCAGTCCGCGCTGGAACATCTCCGTGGCGAGGGCTGGCAGCGACCAATGTCCGGTGCGGTACAACTCGAAGGCCTGCCGGACGAGAGGTCCCCGCACCGGGTCGGCGACTTTGGGCCGGGCAGAGCCTTGGTCCAGGTAGCCGACGGGCGCGCGCAAAGGATAGAAGCCCTGTTTGAGCCTTCCATAGAACCCCTTCTTCGCCTCTTCCCGGAGGTTCCGGCTGTAGTGGGCCGCTACGACCGCCTGAATGTCGGCGGACAAGCGCCCGGCCACCGTCCTCAGGTCGAGGTCTTCGGTGGCGAAGTGAATGTCGGCGCCCGCGTCGGCCAGCCTGCCAAGGTCGGCCCAGTCTTCGAGGTTGCGTGCGCTGCGGTCGATCTTGTGGATGATCACGCCACCGGCGGTTTTCAGCCGCAGCAGGCGAAGCATCTTCGTGAATTCGCCGCGTCCGGTCTTGGCCGCGGTCTCGCGCTCTTCGAACCAACGGACGATTTCGAGGCCGCGCTGGCTGGCGTACCGCTCGATGGCCGCCTTCTGTTCGTGGAGAGATACGCCTTTCTCTCCCTGTCGGGGTGTCGATACCCGGGCATAAGCAAACACTTTGCCCATGGTACGACTAGGTTTTCAAATCTGCGTTCGACCTTTCCTTCATGCTAGGAAGCGGCGCCGAAGCTGTCAAATGACCCCGGGGCCGCTCCGCTTCCTCCCCGACAAGGAGCGCAATCTCAAAATAACGCCACAGGTTTGCCTCTGCGATAGCGCGCTCCTCTCCGGTCAGCTCAGGATAGAGTGCGGCCGCGATTTCCTTCAGGCGGTCCTTGGCCTCCGGTGGCGGGGCTGGCGTGTCATGACAGGTTTGTATCTCCGATGGGACCATACGCGAAAGATGCGCACACCTTATCGCCCTTTCCTACGCCTGCAAAGGTGAGACTTCCTGCCGGAAACGCAATGGGGCTCCTCAGTCATGTATGCGCCTTTTTCGTTCGCCGGAAACCCGGAGAATCATCAAGAAGGTCTCCACAAATCAGCGGCGTATTTCCACCCGTTGTCCCCATTCAGACAGGCTCGCAACGTGTAATTTACTCGCTCTATCCCCTTCGCGCCTGTGGACAAACGGCAACGGAGGTTCGCAAACTTGCACGCTATGCCCATTCGTCCTCCTAGCGATACGGGCGGCCCATGCTACGCTCAAGAAAAAAGGTCGAACGGCGGAATACTTTCCGCGAAACATGACGAACGAAAAAACGTCCCGGCGCCTGTCGAACTATCTCCGCAGGCACCGGAGAAGATCGAGCCTCAGCCAGCGGGAACTGGGGCACGTGCTCGGGTACGGGAACGAGGGGTGCATCTCCCGGCACGAGAGTTTTCGCATCCTGCCGTCGTTGGAGATTGCTATCGGCTACGAGGTCGTCTTCCGCGTCCCGGTCTCGGAGTTGTTTGCCGGACTCCGGGACGAAGTGACTGAGGATGTCGAAGCACGGTTGGCGCAACTGGAGCAAACGTTAGGGCAGCGCAGCTTCAAGGACGGAAACGGCGAGGCAACCGCGAGAAAGCTCATGTGGCTCTGCGAGCGGAAAGGTCCCCAATATCGTCCTCTCCCATGAGAGCGCACGGGAAAGGACCTCGCCGGATTCTCGCGGTGGACGTGAGGCCGCACCGGTTCGGCTATGCAGCCATCGAAACCCCGGCCCGGCTGCTGGACTTCGGTGTTGCGAGGTTCGCATCACTTCAAGCGGGCAGGCTTCGCGCCGCCTCCCTGTTGCAGCGCTTGCAGCCAAAGGTCCTCGTGCTTCGTGGCATCACTCCCCGCAGCAGAAGAGACCAGCCCCAAACGAGGAGGCTGATGCGTTCCATACAGCATCAGGTGCAGCTCGCTTCCATCCAGATTGCCTTCCTCGACGAGCGGCAATTACTGAGGTACTTCGCGGCGCATGGAGTCCACACCAAGCACGAAGCTGCTTGCCTGCTTGCGCGGGAATTTCCGGAAGTTGCGTGGCAATTGCCGCCGCACCCGCGCAAGCCCTGGGAACCGGAGCATTGGCGGATGCCAGCGTTCGATGCGCTAATGCTTGCCGTCATTTATCTCGGACCTCGCACCAGCCAGAGCAAAATAAAAGACATCGCGTGAATCTTTTCGCCGGCCTCCCGGCGGTGTAGCCAGAGTATGAGCCACCGTTTTCAGGGGAGGCCGACGAAAGGATGTACCAACGCCTTCAATCATTAAGATGGGTCCCAGCAGAGCTAATTAGGACAACCCTCGAACTCTCGTCAGAATGCTCCAGCACGTTGTGGATCATTTCCAATCCAAAAAGCCGAAGGCTATTTCGAAGATGTCCCTGTTGTGAATTAAGGAGTACTACTCGGCAGGAGATCAGAAAGCATCCGCGTCATCGACGTGTAGTTTTGAGCGTAATGTTTTTTCACAATACTCCAATGGGTACGCGCGCGGTGGATGCGCAATTTGGCGTGATGGTGGTTGCGGACCGTTGTGCTAAGCGCCTGCACCAACTGCATTAGCGACGTCAGCGACTTCGAATTCGAGGTCGGCGAAATACGCCTCATCCCAAGATCGTACCGCGGCAAGACATGCATCCACCACAGCCCTACACTCGCTCGTGTCGGGAATTGTGAGGGAACGAATCACGGTCGTATTATGTGAATAGTCGTTCATGAACTTCCATACTCGCTCACGAACCACTTCGTCTGGAAATAAGCGATCAAGTTTACCTCTCAAGCCTGTGGATAGCGGGATCATTATTCCGCCAAATGCTTCCATGAATCGGCGGACAACATTTGGTAATGTAAGGAAAGATTCGAAATTCTCCCCGCCTGTTCTGTTGAAGTGGTACAGGATCGAAAACAAGTAGTGATATTCGGATTTGAATTTTAGAAGTACCTTGGGAATCTGTTCGATTACAGCGGTGCCTGTATCAGTTCTCCTAATGAGGAAAGCACTCCAGAGCCTCCATTTTTCCTGAGACTTGTCTGCATAGCCTGTTTTCTCATCTTCGCCCATCCACTCCTTCACAAGGCCGTAAAACTCAAAGCTGTGGGTCAGGATGAATAGCTGCTTACAACCTGCCAGCTGAGTCTTTATCAAGGCGTAAGTGTTGAAGAGATGATTCGCGTCGAGACTTGATACTGGGTCATCAATGAGAACAATCACACTCGACAGAGGCTCTCGGCCATCCTGAAGGCAGGTAATAAAGTATGCGAAGGCAATCGCGGTTTTTTCGCCTTCGCTCAAATTCCTTGCAGGCGCCCCGCCCCTGACAAATTGGAACTGATTGTCAGCGTTTGCATCCACCCGTACATCCTCTTTGCCAAAATACGCGCGAAGAAGATCGTTAATCCGTTCTGCTCCACGGACCGTCTCTGAAAGCTCTCGCTCTAGTACATTAATCTCGGAGGTTAGAGTGGATACATCTCTCCCAGCTGAAGCAATTGCCATATTGAGTTTGTCAATTTTCTCAAGCTGCTGAACGTAGTTCTGATCTCGCACGAACAAAGCCGCATAGTGTTGTTCAAGCGTTCCGAATGCCTTCTGCTTCTCGCTATCAAATTCAAATGTACGCTTGTTGTGCTCTGCCACAATCTTATTGATTGCAGCTATAGTTGAGTCAATTTGGATAGCAGGATCATCAATATCTGGGCATGGGACGCTAGTAAACGCTTTTGTCTGCTTGGTCGAAATCGTTTTTTGGATCTTATCCAGCTCGGTGATCCGTTGCTCAAGCAGTTTGTCTAAAGTCGCCTTCTCATCGGTAAACTTATCAGCAAACTCCGGATAGAAACTTGCCTTGTGATCTAGAAGAATCGCCTGCTTCGTTGCGTTTGCAATGTCGTTACTCAGCGTGGAAAGATCACACATTAATGCGTCGTATTCCGCAGAAAAATGCGCGGCGAGTTCTTTCAGTAAATTCGAAGGCAACACCTGGCCGCAGAATTGGCAAGTTGTTTTTCCATCGTGAAGATGTCTACCTTGTTCAACCCACTTTTCAACTGAAGGGTCCTCAACCAAGCGCGGAATCGGTCTCGCAGCTGTGACGGTTTTGGCAAAGAGGTTCTCGGCACGGTCTCGGAGCGCTTTGAGGAGTGTCAATGAATTTGTGGTCGGGGTGAGGGCCGCTTTCTTGTCTGCTGATCTGTAGACCGTCAAGGTCTGAGCAAGAGCCGCATCGTCAAGTATGTATTTAGCAGGATCATCCTTGTAGGCAACGACCTTGGGCTCAAATCGAGTCTTGTCATAGCCCGGCACACTTAAAGGGTTCTTAATGAAGTCTCGCGCATAACTGCTGAGCGCCTTTTCGATTGCGGCCTTGCATTCACTTCTGGTTTTCTCGTCAGCGGCTTTTGTGTCGGTGAGCTTAGCGCGCTGTTCCTTCTTGTCTTTGAGCACCGTTTGCTTCGCGATGTCCGCAGCACCAAGCACCAGAATGGGGTTCGCACTAGCCTCGTCAAAAATAAGGTTGTCACGCACAAAGTCACTGTTGAAAACGCGGACCGCCGGGGCGTTGGCTGGAGATGACAGTTGGTGCGTTGCTCCATCGCTCATTCTAATTTGCACATCCGCAGAGGCAAAATCATCGTGGCGTCGCTTCAGTTCAAAGCAGCGCAGGGCACGCGCAAGCGTCGTCTTTCCGGAATAATTCCATCCAAAAACGAGGTTATATCTCTTGAATTCGGGAAGTCCTGTCGGCCAGGAGAAGTTCTCGAAGACGCCAAAGGTCTTCAGATGATCGAATCGGCGAATCATTGGACAATGGCCAGCGGCGCTCGCAGCGACAATACAAATTGGGTACTACACGGAAATTTCGCTTTCATTGTGCTCTTTTTTGACTAATTGTCTAGCGTTCTACGCCTAACCCATGGGCTGAATTTGTGAGTTCGTATGTCCGCCTATAGGGCTGGCTGGTACAGGTATTTTTGAAATCCTGCGAATACCATACTGATTTCTTCCGGTTTCCCAAGATCAGCAATCGCGTCAGCAATAGAATTCGAATACTTCAAGCGCAGCAGTGGCGTCAGCTTTTCGAGATCGAGCTCATCCACGCCAACACCGACGTAATGAGCCAGCACAAAGTCTATGAATGTCTGCTGCTTGCTGGTGAAGTGCGAGTCGATGGCCACCTTCGCCCGAGTAGCGCGCTCTTCACGTGTTACTGGCGGCATTGCATACGCGACGTAAGCAAGCACATCAAAAAGATCGCTCTTTTCGGCATCGATGATCTTCTGCATCTCGATTAGCTGTTCGTGGCCGAAGCCCTTCTCCGCGAGTCCGTTCAAAAGTTTCTTGCGAGTGTCGGGGGCACTCCACAATGCGCGAAGCTCCGCTTCGTCCTTGAAGAACTCAGGCAGTTTTCCGAACAGCATTTCCATGAACTGTTGTGCCGACATGGGCGTGCCGTCCGGATGCCAGAACGTCGTGCATACCATGTGTTGAATGGTGCGTTCCTTCCCATCGGCAAGCTTTACTTTCGCCTTCGTCTTTTTCTTACACACGCACGGGCGCTGACCACAAACAGGACACGGCTCTTTCGGACACTCACACGGACTTTTTCCGCACACAGGGCATGGCTGCGGCGATGGCTTGGCGCATTGGCAAGGGTGATAGCCGCACTTTGGGCACGGCTCCGGTTCCAATGGTTCCCCATCCCATTCAGGATCGCTGAAGTGAAGGTACGCCTTCACGAAGTCGTAGATTGTGAAGTAATCCTTACCGTCGTAGAGCCGTGTACCGCGTCCGATGATCTGCTTGAACTCAATCATGGTGTTGATCGGGCGCATCAGGACGATGTTGCGGATATTGCGTGCATCCACACCAGTTGAGAGCTTTTGCGAGGTAGTCAAAATCGTCGGGATGGTCTTTTCGTTGTCCTGAAAATCTCGTAGATGTTGGTTGCCGAGTTCGCCATCGTTAGCCGTGACCCGCTGGCAATAATTCGGGTCTGTGCTCGTCTTCATTTGGTTGATGAGGTCGCGCACGGCCAGTGCGTGGCCCTGTGTAGCGCAGAAGACCAGCGTCTTTTCCTTCTGGTTGATCTGCTCCATGAACAGCTTCACGCGGTGCGCTTCGCGTTCCTTGATTTCGATGATCTTGTTAAAGTCTTCCTCGGTATAGCGCTTTCCGGTCTCAACTTCACCCTCAACGACCTTATCGTCCGGAGTGTAGACGTACTCGTCGAGCGTTGTGGCAATCTGCTTCACGCGGAATGGGGTAAGGAAGCCGTCGTTGATGCCTTCCTTGAGCGAGTAGATATAGACCGGCTCGCCGAAGTAGGCGTAGGTGTCTACGTTCTCCTGGCGCTTCGGCGTGGCGGTTAGCCCGAGCTGAACGGCGGGAGCGAAGTAATCCATGATGCCGCGCCAATTGCTCTCATCGTTTGCTCCCCCACGATGACACTCGTCAATGACGATGAAGTCGAAGAAGTCCGGCGGATAATCGCCGAAATATGGCGACGGCTGGCCGTCCTTCGGTGGACCGCTCATAAAGGTCTGGAAGATGGTGAAGAACAGGCTGGCATTCTTCGGGACCCTGCCCTTCTTGCGGATGTCCTCCGGCTTGATTCGCACCAGGGCGTCCTCAGGGAACGCGGAGAAGGACGTGAAGTCGTTGTAGGCCTGATCAGCGAGGTTGTTGCGATCAGCAAGGAAAAGAATGCGCGGACGGCGCGTGGGTTCCGCTCCGCTTTTCCATTCGATCAGGTTCCAGCGCGCGTTGAAAAGCTTCCAGGCGATCTGGAAGGCAATTGAAGTTTTTCCGGTACCGGTAGCAAGCGTCAGAAGCACACGGTCCTTGCCGTCGGCAATGGATTCCAGTACACGGCTTACTGCAATTTCTTGGTAGAAACGGATGGCCCATGTGCCGCTCTTATCTGGATACGGTATGGCGGAAAAACGGTCGCGCCACGCGTTCGCCTTGGCGAACGTCATATTCCAAAGTTCGTCCGGCGTGGGATAGGCTGGTGTCTCGCCTTCCTTGCCGGTCTCCATGTCGATGGCGTAGATGCCTCGGCCGTTGGAGGAATAGGTGTAACGAATCGCCATCTTCCCGGCGTAGTTTTTCGCCTGGGCCACTCCCTCGGTCAGTTCTTCGTCCCATGCCTTGGCCTCGACAACAGCGAGCTTGGTGTTGCGATACTCTAATACATAATCCGCCGTGAGCGGCTTGCCTCGGCGCCCTTGGCCTTCAATGCGGCCAGGTGTAATCGGGTACTCGCGACGGATGCGGCTGCCCTCGACGACGCCCCAGCCCGCCGCCTTCAACGCGGGATCGATATGTTCGGCTCTGGTTTCAGCTTCGTTCATAGATCAAAGAAGTTCTCGGTTGCCAACGTTCCACACCAAGAAGTCCATCAGGCGAATCGTATCGCAGTGCGCGAGCCGTTCATCGCACTTCTTGAATCTCCGCAAAATGGCACACACTCGCTCATCGTGCGCCCATGAGGTGTAGTCCTGAGCCACTCGTTTCAAGAAGTCAACGAACCACAAGATCCGGCTCTCCTGTGACCGCGAAGGGCTAGGAACTCTTTCCCCAAAGAACTTCGATACGTGACTGTCGTAAATCGGGCTCGATTCCCGGCGCATACCCACGAGTTTCGACACAAACGAGCACTGCAATGTAGAAAATCCCTTCCTGTTTGGAATTAGGCTAAGAGTCGTCAAGATCGGCTGGAAATTTGGTTCACCATTGGAGAACACGTCATCACCAAACAATATTTCGAAGTAGCGATCCTTAAAGTCGTTGGTCAAGCCTGCTGTGTTCATGCCGTAGTAATCAGTAAATAGATAGCGAAATTGGCTGCGTGCTTGCGATGTGTTTTCAGCGAGCAGTTCTTTCAATTCTAGGTAGGGACAGAAGTCGCTATGGAACATTAGTGTCTCTGCCCGATCCAGCGCGTCAATGTGCCTTTGTTGCAGTTGCATATTCAGAGTTGTCCCGAGAATGCCTGGCTCAGCAACGACTTTTTCAACTCGTCCAGCTCCGAGAGCTTCTGCTCATACATCAAGGAGAGGCGTTGGGTTTCGGCGGAGAGACCTTCTAACCGCTCCACAATAAGTTTCTGCGCGGGAACTGCGGGGAACGGTATGGCTAGGTCTGAGAGCATTCCTTGGTTCAAGCTCTTGATGTTCGTACCCGTTCCTCCCTCGGCCAGCCGTTTTCTTGTACTGGCAGATTTCATGAAATGGCACAGGTAACCCGGAAGCACTTCGCCGGGCGCGAGCCTGATGCGGATAGTAAACCCCGAGTGCGAAATCTTGTCCGTCACTTTCCCAACTAGAAGGCATCGACCAATTAGTTCGATGTTACCGTTCGACCGGACGGCGAGAATGTCGTCCTGTTTGAGCAAGTCCAGTTCGCTGAGTTCGCCATCAATCGTAACCGTGTCGAGGTCATCCAACGGCGCAGAGAAGTGCTTTTGGAAATTCCTAACGCCGACGATTTTGATGCGCTCGCCCTTGCTGTCTTTTGTGTAGTTGATTCCATTTCTGAAGGTCGCAAGGTTTCCCAGTGGTCTCTCCATCCATCCCTTGCCGCGTTGGGTGAAGACGGATTGGAGGTGGCTCTCGAAGAGGTCGCGGGCGTTTTGGAGGTTCTTTTCGGTGTTGGCTTTGGCGGTGGCGATGCTCTCAAATGCTTCGTTCAGAATGCCGACGATTCGCTTTTGTTCTGCGCGTGGAGCGAATACTAAAGGCAATGCCTCGATTTCAGATTTGTTAATTGACGCAAAGACTGCGCCTTCCCTGCCGGCAATTTCTGGCTGCAAATGCAATAGTTGGTAAAACAAAAAATTGCGATCTAGTTCAGCTCCGCTGCGTATGGCCGCCAATCCGCGTCCGATACAGACTTCCTCTGTTGCGAAGTTCACTGGCCCGACGGGAGCACGGACAGACATCAGAATGTCGCCCTTTTCAGCAATCTTGGTAGTCTTAGTTGTCCACGCTGTCGGGGTTTCGATAAACTTCTCGCCGAAATCTTTCTTTCCTTGATAGAAAGGCATTCCTTTGCCTTCGGAGTTGTAGAACTTTCCGTCAGGCGATTGGCCCGCAATGACCTCGCATAAATCCCCGATTTGCTTCTGTTGCCATCCGTTCTTCATAGCAGCGCCCTGATGTTGTCCAGCACCTCCGCGCTCTCGGCGTCCAGCGCGGCAATCTCATCCATGATTTTCTGCGGACTGCGGTGCTTTACTTCCTCACCGCCGTTCGGATTCTTCACAGAGAGATCAAAAGTTGTCTGGTCAATGGTCTTGGCATCCACACTCCAACTCTTTGGCGAGTCGGCCAAAGTCTTTTGCAGCTTCACGAACTCAGCGAGGTCGTCGTCGTTGAGCGGGTTGGTCTTGCCAAGGTTGCGGCCTGGGTCAAGTTGGTAATACCAGATCTTGCGCGTAGGCGCGCCCTTCCCAAAGAAGAGCACCACGGTCTTCACGCCCGCGCCAAGGAACGTTCCTCCGGGACAGTCGAGCACGGTGTGAAGATTGCAACTCTCCAACAGTAGCTTGCGCAGGCTCACGGATGCATTGTCGGTGTTCGACAGGAAGGTATTCTTAATGACCACGCCGCCACGGCCCCCGCCCTTCAGCATCTTGATGAAGTGCTGGAGGAACAGGAACGCAGTCTCGCCGGTGCGGATGGGAAAGTTCTGCTGCACTTCCTTGCGTTCCTTGCCGCCAAATGGCGGATTGGCCATCACCACGTCAACGCGGTCTTTCTCCTGAATGTCGGCGAGGTTTTCAGTAAGGGTGTTGGTGTGGATGATGTTGGGCGCCTCGATGCCATGCAGAATCATGTTCATGATCGCGATGACGTAAGCGAGGGACTTCTTTTCCTTGCCGTAGAACGTGCGCTCTTGGAGCGTTTTTGCGTCCTTCGTTGTCAGTCCGGGCTTTGCACTGAGGTAGTCGAACGCCTCACATAAGAAACCCGCCGACCCAACAGCCCCATCGTAGATTTTGTCGCCGATCTTAGGTTTAACGACTCGGACAATTGCGCGGATAAGCGGACGCGGAGTGTAATACTCTCCCCCGTTGCGTCCGGCGTTGCCCATGTTCTTGATCTTGGCTTCGTAGAGATGCGAAAGCTCGTGCTTCTCGGTCTGCGAGCGGAAGCGCAGTTCGTCGATGTGATCGATAATCTCGCGCAGGTTGTAACCGCTTTGGATCTTGTTCTTGATCTCGCCGAATATCTCCCCGATCTTGTATTCGATTGTGTTCGGGCCGCTCGCCTTTTGCTTGAAGCCGTGCAGGTAGGGAAAAAGCTTTCCGTTCACGAAGTCGCGGAGGTCATCGCCGCTCAAGGCCTTGTTGTGATCAAGTTTGCCGTCCTTGTCCTTGGGCGCGGCCCAACTCTCCCATTGATAGGGCTTGTCGAGAATGCGTGCGTATTTCTTGCCGTCCAGCTTGGCCTCGGTGCTCTTGTCCTGCTCAAGATCGTCCAGATATTTCAGGAAGAGTAGCCACGAAGACTGTTCGGTGTAATCGAGCTCAGTGGTGCAGCCAGCTTCTTTTCGGAGGATGTCGTCGATGTTTTTGAAGGCCTGTTCGAACATAGGTGATCTTTAAGTTATAGCCCGGGCAAATTTTGATAAGAAAACCCCTAAAGAAAGCCGAAGCGCCTCAAGAACAAGACTTTTGCGGATTCTGTGGATTCCTCGAAATCATACGTCCATGGGCGGTACTCGTCCAGAGAACGTCGAACGTGCAAGTGGCATCCGGACGCTGAGGGTGCTTTTGAGGGCGGTGTATATTTCCGGCTTCAGCTTCGCTGAAGCCGATATTTGCAACTCATTGTTTTCAAACCGAATCCCGCCCCTTTTCTCTTCTTTTGCTCTTGCCAACCGGTTCGGGACCAGGGGGTCGGAGGTTCAAATCCTCTCTCCCCGACCAATTTTTTCAATGACATCGGGACACGTTGGCGCGAGCGGCATTTCCGCGTGAGGCGGAACCGAGGGCGGAGCATTTTTCCGAGACCGTCCCGATGGCATTGCCGCGCGTTTTTGTACGCGGCTCCCGCACGTCTTCGGTTCTCGCTCCTTCCGTCGATTCCCGGTATCTACCACTCTCCACCGCCATCCCTCGCAATCTCCGGCACATGACGCATGGAACGGTCGCGGGCTAGTGGGTGCGTGAGAACGCCTGCGGCCACAAGGCCGCTCTTCCTTTCGGTCATCTCTTGCTTGCTTCCGCCGCCATCCATTCCTCACACGTGCGTTCTCACGCACCCACACGGAGCCCGCCTGCTTAGAGCAGCCGGGCTCCGGCCGCACCGCGCTTTTTCTTCCACGCGGTGCGCGGCACGCAGGCCTGTTCTCCATCTCCAATTTCCTCGCCGGTTCTCTCGGCCCCAATCGCCGCGTTCTCAACGCTTTCCGCGACGCATGGCCTCTTTGCTGGGTGCCCTCCGCCGCGCGGTGCGGCAGGCAGATCGCCGGTTCACGTCTTCCTGCAACCGCCTTCCGTCTCTTCGCCGCACACCCCATCCTGCCCCCTCCGACCCGCTCCGCTTCAGTCCAACACGCTCCGCTCCCGCTCATCCCCAGCACACACCCACACAGGGGAAAACGGACCTGAAGAGCAGAGAATCCCTCGCGGTATCTACCAGCATGGAAGGGTAGCGGACGACATATCTTCCAGAAAATCAATGAGAAAGCAGATATGCAATCTACTGGCGCAGGAGGAGTGGTACGCGAGTGCAGTTCCTGCAGTGTCAGTCGATCATGAGCGCGCTGGCCTGCGCGCCGTAGCTCCTGGGCGCACGCTGGATCGGCGCTCGAAGTGTCAGTCGATCATGAGCGCGCTGGCCTGCGCGCCGACCTACACCAAGGGTCCGGTGACCCGATAGGGAGTGTCAGTCGATCATGAGCGCGCTGGTCTGCGCGCCCGCAGTGTAGATCGAGGACGGCAACTAGCCGTAGGAGGTGTCAGTCGATCATGAGCGCGCTGGCCTGCGCGCCAGGCGGAGGCAGAGGCCTCGACACCAACACTTTTTGTGTCAGTCGATCATGAGCGCGCTGGCCTGCGCGCCTTACGCTTTTCGAGCGAGTTATGAAAATTACCGAGTGTCAGTCGATCATGAGCGCGCTGTCCTGCGCGCCGGATGAGTCTCAAGGCGGAGAAAGTATGAGTCCGAGTGTCAGTCGATCATGAGCGCGCTGTCCTGCGCGCCGGCAGAGGACCGAATGAAGCACGCAATGGATGAATTGTGTCAGTCGATCATGAGCGCGCTGTCCTGCGCGCCGCCCATTTGCGCGTATCTAGTTGTAAACGCTTCCAGTGTGTCAGTCGATCATGAGCGCGCTGTCCTGCGCGCCGTTCGCGTATGCACGATGGAGCGGTCAGTAATCTGTGTCAGTCGATCATGAGCGCGCTGTCCTGCGCGCCGGCAGGGTCAAAGTAGAAAGCAAGGAAGACCTGGCGTGTCAGTCGATCATGAGCGCGCTGTCCTGCGCGCCAGTCAGCAGCTCGTGGCGTACGGCCCGACCAGCAAGGTGTCAGTCGATCATGAGCGCGCTGTCCTGCGCGCCCCGGCCTACACACGTAGCGATGAACCGGAAGACTTATGTGTCAGTCGATCATGAGCGCGCTGTCCTGCGCGCCGTTTCGTAGGCTGGTATTGCGAGCACCAGCAGCAGTGTCAGTCGATCATGAGCGCGCTGTCCTGCGCGCCTCGGTTGAGTCCATTGTATAGAATTGCTTGGCGCGTGTCAGTCGATCATGAGCGCGCTGTCCTGCGCGCCAATTCAGACCATGCTAAGGGAATCATCATTCCCGGGTGTCAGTCGATCATGAGCGCGCTGTCCTGCGCGCCCCTGTTAACACTTGATCCATTGCTGTCTTGAGTACGAGTGTCAGTCGATCATGAGCGCGCTGTCCTGCGCGCCATTAAAAGTACCATCCGTTAGATCACTTAACATAGTGTCAGTCGATCATGAGCGCGCTGTCCTGCGCGCCGTCGGCCTTGATGTCCTCCGCCCATTTCTGCGAGGTGTCAGTCGATCATGAGCGCGCTGTCCTGCGCGCCGTTTTCGCAACGAGCAAGCCGCATTACGGCAGAAGGTGTCAGTCGATCATGAGCGCGCTGTCCTGCGCGCCCTTCCCCATCCGCTACGTCCTTTGAAATTCAAATGTGTCAGTCGATCATGAGCGCGCTGTCCTGCGCGCCGGCCCACACCCCGCGCCAGTACTTTTCTTCTACGGGTGTCAGTCGATCATGAGCGCGCTGTCCTGCGCGCCGATGTGCCGGTCTTCGCGCTGGCCTCGCGTACCTTCGTGTCAGTCGATCATGAGCGCGCTGTCCTGCGCGCCGGTGCAGTTCGAGGGGAGGAATGCGTGATGGCAAGTGTCAGTCGATCATGAGCGCGCTGTCCTGCGCGCCAGGATTCAGTGCGGAAGACCGTGCAGCAGCGTTTGTGTCAGTCGATCATGAGCGCGCTGTCCTGCGCGCCGTTTCCACGCAGCGACTCGCGCCGATGTTTCGAGTGTCAGTCGATCATGAGCGCGCTGTCCTGCGCGCCGTAATGCACGGTCACCTTATGCTTGAGACCCTTGTGTCAGTCGATCATGAGCGCGCTGTCCTGCGCGCCTCAAGGACGGCGACAAGAAGCACATCGCAATCGAGTGTCAGTCGATCATGAGCGCGCTGTCCTGCGCGCCGTGAGCTGGCGTTGAAGTCGAACATGGCGCAGTTGGTGTCAGTCGATCATGAGCGCGCTGTCCTGCGCGCCCGCCGAGTCCCTGGAAGATGACGCGCGTCTTATCTGTGTGTCAGTCGATCATGAGCGCGCTGTCCTGCGCGCCGCCAGCGCGAAAATCCGATCCCCATCCTCCACCCGGTGTCAGTCGATCATGAGCGCGCTGTCCTGCGCGCCGGAACGCTTTACAGGGATTCCAATTCCTCCGCCAGTGTCAGTCGATCATGAGCGCGCTGTCCTGCGCGCCATTTTAACGATGCCAAAGTTTTGAGAGTTGGCCAAGTGTCAGTCGATCATGAGCGCGCTGTCCTGCGCGCCGAGGTTAAGGCCGCTGCTGAATTGGCAGATCGAGTCGTGTCAGTCGATCATGAGCGCGCTGTCCTGCGCGCCGGCCAACTGATCCTTCAAGAATTGTTTTTGTTGCAAGTGTCAGTCGATCATGAGCGCGCTGTCCTGCGCGCCACACCATTCGCGTCATAGCCTTCCTAAAAGAACCGTGTCAGTCGATCATGAGCGCGCTGTCCTGCGCGCCCCTGCCTGGATGATGTTCGCGGCGAGGTCACTATTGTGTCAGTCGATCATGAGCGCGCTGTCCTGCGCGCCGGCGGAGGAAGGATGGTCGGCGTCAACCAGCTAAAGTGTCAGTCGATCATGAGCGCGCTGTCCTGCGCGCCGGCGCGACCGTGGGTATCAAGACGACGAACGCGGTGTCAGTCGATCATGAGCGCGCTGTCCTGCGCGCCGGGCTCCACGAGTTGCGAGAGGCTAATCCCCGAAGTGTCAGTCGATCATGAGCGCGCTGTCCTGCGCGCCGTCGGTGCGCTTACTGCGGGTGTGAACTCGCGGAGTGTCAGTCGATCATGAGCGCGCTGTCCTGCGCGCCCTCAACGGCAAGATCATCAACGGCCGTGTGATCGTGTGTCAGTCGATCATGAGCGCGCTGTCCTGCGCGCCCGCTGATACCGTCTGTGCCTGTAACCACTGATACAGTGTCAGTCGATCATGAGCGCGCTGTCCTGCGCGCCGATTCCACAGGCGGAGTACCGCCAGCGCGCCTTCGTGTCAGTCGATCATGAGCGCGCTGTCCTGCGCGCCCTCCCGCGCCTCGGCCGAGGGTAAGAAGTCGCCAGGTGTCAGTCGATCATGAGCGCGCTGTCCTGCGCGCCGGCGCGGGCGGGTCGGGATCTTCGATCGCTCTCCAGAGTGTCAGTCGATCATGAGCGCGCTGTCCTGCGCGCCGCGGTCGTCCGGATGCCTCTCAGTGGATTCACTTAGGGTGTCAGTCGATCATGAGCGCGCTGTCCTGCGCGCCGCAAAGTACTCCTACCACTCCTGACATGATTAAGTGTCAGTCGATCATGAGCGCGCTGTCCTGCGCGCCTTCATTATTGTCCTCTCCTGTTTAATACATCGAAAGTGTCAGTCGATCATGAGCGCGCTGTCCTGCGCGCCGGGAGCATCGTAGAGGTGATAAATGGGTGATAGCAGTGTCAGTCGATCATGAGCGCGCTGTCCTGCGCGCCCAATATAAGGGCTTTGAGTATTACTGGAAGTATCATGTGTCAGTCGATCATGAGCGCGCTGTCCTGCGCGCCGTTAAAGCCGGAATGACAATCGGAGCGACGGCCTCGTGTCAGTCGATCATGAGCGCGCTGTCCTGCGCGCCTCGTCCGGCAGAATCGTATATGCCAAGTCGAACTGGTGTCAGTCGATCATGAGCGCGCTGTCCTGCGCGCCCGCTGCTGCTGACGAACCTAGACCAAAAACAGAAAGTGTCAGTCGATCATGAGCGCGCTGTCCTGCGCGCCGAAGTTTGTCGTCAAACTGAGCACCTTCCTGTGCGTGTCAGTCGATCATGAGCGCGCTGTCCTGCGCGCCACGGACGCCGACGCCGCGCGCCAGCAGGACTACGTGTCAGTCGATCATGAGCGCGCTGTCCTGCGCGCCAAAGAGGACGCGACCGATGATGGTCCAGCCATGGGTGTCAGTCGATCATGAGCGCGCTGTCCTGCGCGCCAGCCAAACTCGTCACCGCATTAACCACCCCCACCAGTGTCAGTCGATCATGAGCGCGCTGTCCTGCGCGCCGCCGCCTGAATCAATAGTATATGAGTTGTCAACGAGTGTCAGTCGATCATGAGCGCGCTGTCCTGCGCGCCGAGACTCCAGCAATTCGAATCGAGTAAATATGTATGTGTCAGTCGATCATGAGCGCGCTGTCCTGCGCGCCAACGGCGCGTATGCCTGGGCGACAGCGAGCGGCGCAGTGTCAGTCGATCATGAGCGCGCTGTCCTGCGCGCCCCCTCAAGCGATGCCACGAGGTCTGCGGAGAGCGGTGTCAGTCGATCATGAGCGCGCTGTCCTGCGCGCCCGCTGTGCTCGCAGGCCCTTATTTCACTATAAGTTGCGCACACTCTTACGAGCGCAACCGCGAATTCCCGTTCAACCGGCCCACTGATCGGCATAATAGAAGTCCTAAACCCTTCAAATGAATTGGGATAGATGGACGCGAGTACGTCCTGAGACCCACTTCACGACCTTCGCGCTCGCGCGCAAGCGCGCTCAATTTTCAAAGTGCAACTGCGCCACACCTTGGTGTGATCGACTTGCGGTGGCTAAGCCATTCGACGGCGACGACACGTACCGCAAAACCAGGCATCCCCTTGGGATACAGTTCCGAGGTTAATTCGGCCTGTCGGATATTTTCAAGCAAAATCACGCGATTTGCCTGAATTGGCTTTGGGGGCGAGGCCGTTATACAAGCGCAGAGCGCGGATAGCTCTCGATTTGACCATATTCCAGTATTCGGTTGTGCCCGGCCACGAATGAGCGCTCTGTAATCCGCCACCTGAGGGGTCGCGCCATGCGTAGACAACATCCTTTCTATCTTTGGATTTCTTTTTCTCGTTGGATTTTTCGCCGATTTTGAGTAGTTCGATTTCCGGATTATCAAAGCAGGCGGAACCCTTGACCTGATCCTGCGCCGGCTTGCCGTCTTTAACGCCGCACGGGACAAACCACCATTTGCCGGGGAAGTCGGGATCAAGAAGCGCGCGGAGGCCGATATTGGCGGCGGCGTTGAGGTCAGCTTGTATGGCGCAGCGAGTGCTATTGCAGAGCTCGCAATCTTCAGCCATGCACGGTGCATGACGCTCCAACCTCTCCAGATGTTCATAGGAAGGCGCTGCAAAGAAGAGATCGCCGCCGGCACGCGGAAGACGGATAGGTTTCTTCCGGCTGTCTGTGGCTGTGACATCCTCGAATTTTGCCCACAAATCAGCGAGGAGGCGGTCCTCGTCGCTTCCGCCTTTCTTGAGTCTTTCCTTGGCTTTTTCGACGATCTTCTTCCATCGCGGAGAAGTCTTGAACTGCTCAACCGTACACTCCTCACAGCGAATCCCAGGCAGCGCGGTGCGGCTGCACTGGCGGCTGGTGTAGTTGGGCGGCACCTCGCGAAGATGCAAGCCATGTAATTGGCACGATTCCTCAAGGTATTTGCGCACCTTGCCGCTGGACCAGTCCATGAGCGCGCGGTTTTCGCGGCGCGTGCGCAGATCGTCGGGGCGATAGTGGCGAAGAGATTCAATTACGATTGCATGGCAGGATGGATCTCTGGGAATGCGTGGCCTGCGCTTCTCGTCTTCTTGCTTACGTCCCACACCAAGGGCGGCTTCAACGATCCTGCTGGCAAGCTGCTTGACTCGCTGTTCGCGCATACGCTCCAGAGCGTCGAGGCTGCGCTGGCCGAATTGTTCTTTCAAGAGTTCTTTATGGCCGTCCGGATGAAGGCGGCTGAAATATGCGGCTTGCACTTTGCGGCGCAGTTCGGTGAGTGTGGCCAATCGCTGGAGAGAGAGGCCGCCGACGTTATAGATGGATTTTTCAGCCACATTCTTCGATGGACGAATCCAATCTTGGAGTTTGCGCAGATACTTTCTCCACTCGCCATCATTGGCATCCCAGCGCTGGCACCAAAGTTTGTGCAGCTCAACGCGGAGGCTGGGGTCGTTGAGCAGGGCTTCGGCGGTCGGGCGCAAGCGGTCGAGGTTTTCACCGCGCTTTTTCTTGCGCTCCGCTCCGCGTAGGTCATCAGGCAATCCCTCGGGCTGCTGGTAATTGGGCAGGGACGCGATATGCGTCTCCCAGAGCAATTTTGCAGCTTCGTCCTGCCAACTAGACGACGTGGAAAGTTGATGCCACAGGTTGAGCGCATCCTGAAGGAATTCGATGTGCTTTTGGCGGCGTTGTTCTGGACCATCGTTTTGGTCCCAGGTCTCCCGATGTTCGTGCTCAAAGAAATATTTGCGGTCGCCAGGCATCGGTTTGTAATCGGCAGTCATAGCGAAGGCGATTCGTGCGCGGTTGCCGTGGCGCTTGAGCGCGAGGCGGGCAGTTCTAACGACTTCCCATTGCAGGTCGTCTACCTCTCTAGGGAGCGCATCGTCTTTGTCGTTTTTGTCGCGGACTCGGCCCAGGGTGTGCTCCATTTGGCAAATGAACTTTTCCTCGTCCGGGGTAGCATGGCGAGCGGCGCGCTCTTCTCCCTGGAGCTTGATGAGGAACTGGCGGTCTAGCCGTGCCCAGGGGGAGGGATGTGCGATGAGTTCGCCGTTTGACCGGTCAACGATTTCATCCGTGCCGATGCGCCGGTAGATCGTGGATTCTTTGATTGTTTTGACCTTATTCCTTTTCTTGTCTGTCTTTTCCCGTTTATGGATGATATGCACATAGAGCCCTTGCGGGCTGCCCTCGATGCGTGCGCCTTGCGATCGGGCCGAGTCGATTTCTCTGGAAAACTCTGCGAGGCTAAGAGTTTGCCAGACCGCACCGGCAGCAGCGAAGCGGTGTCCAAGATCGACGGAGAGAAGGCGAAGGCCGGGAAGGCGGGACAAGATTGCTTTAGCTTTGCCACTCCTTGCCTTATTGAGATCAGCATTGGGATAATACTCGCCTTTCTTATTCGGCTTGATCCCATTTTCGTTTGCGAACTCATGGAACGGACCAGTAGGCTGTACGCGCGGAGAAAAGGTGAGAAACCAACGAAGGCTATTCTGGAGTCTTGCTGCGGCAACGTGCTTATTGTGAGAGCGCAAAGCGGCAACTCGATCCAGTTGCTCGCGAGGTGCTTGCAACCGGCCATTCCAGTCATCCTCCTCGAAGACGTTAAGGATGGTGACATCCTGGCTAGCGCCAGCGGCGGCGCGGCCTAATCGACTGGCGCGGGATACGGGAGTGGCATCTCCGGTGATGGTGGAATTTAATGCAAAATCCGCGATTAGGCGTCGAGATGCCCAGTGCAGAGGCATTGCCTCAATGCTCTGTCCTGTCCAAAGGCCCATTTGAACGTCGTGCAGATTGTTCAAAGGTTCTTTTTTCCGTTTGTTCTTAGTCTGTGATTTTCTGAATTCGTGAATTGCGAACTTCAGGCTCCATCGAGAATTTCCAAAGTCGCAGAAAACAGGGTGAGAGAGTGGATCGGGGTGCCTGTAAGCCGGAACTTTAAAGCGTATCTGCCTAGCCTCTGCATCTCTGGCAACCACATAGGCAAGAAGTAACGATGGATCGGGTTTCTCTCCTACTTTCCAGACGAGCGTTGCTTCTTCCGAGGCCAATGCCTCGAAGAGTTGAATATCACCGAACTTTTTCTCATCATCCCAATCCGCCTGGATCACGCGCGCTACATCGATGCGATCCTGCTCTGTAATGCAATCTTCCTGAAACCATCGTTGTACGATGACATCCCATCCCTGAATCGCTCTGGGCCGGATGCGGTAATAGCCGGCAGCTCCAGTTGTGCCCGAACGGAACTCCGAAAACTCATCGAGCCACATTCTTGTTGCTTCTGGAACATCTTGGACTTTTCTGGCGCTAGCTTCAAAGCTGCGCCGCTCGGCCTCCGCGCGTTTAATCCAGGAATGTGCAATGGAAACCCGGCGCGCAGCGTGATCCAACATCACCGAATACTCACCAATCAAGTTGCGCGCGCAGACATAAGGAACTCCTAAGAGCCCTTCGACGTGCTCTTGAAATTGCGCAATCCATGATGGAATGTTTCTGGAAGATGCCGAACCTAGCTTTTCCGCCGCCTCCTCAGCAAATTTCTTTTGAAGAACACGGAGCGCTTCATCCGTCGGGGTGTTCGGCAAATTTTGGATAGCGAGACGCCCTTTGGATGGCCGGCCGGTACTCCATCCAACGGCAACTCTCAATTTTTCTTCGGAACAGTCGGCGTTGTCAGCGCCAAGCTCCATTAACAAGTGCGCAATTAGCTTCGATTTGGTTGCGCCAGCAAAACCGTTCAAATTGCAATTTGCCAATTGTTCGAGCGCAGTTCCAATCTTGGATGTGTCGGACTTCTTCCCTGTACCGAAGTTTATGCTCATCCATTGCCGGGCTCTCTGACGGAAATCCGCGCCATCATTATCGCTGCTTGACACTTCTTCTTCCGCCGAGTCATCGGCTATCTTGAAATATTCTTCGCTTGGGCCGAAAAAACTAAGTATTGTTTCGGTCGCATAATGGGAATCGAGTCCTTGAAATACAGCGCAGCCCTGCTGGAACATTGCACTGCGGTTGACCCATACAGCATCGGGCCGGATGGCCGCCGAGAGGCTTTGTTTGCAATCGCCCAGCCAGGTGCTCGGCACCTCCGGATTGCCAATCTCTTCATCTGAAACGCCGCGCTCCACGAGAATGTCTCTCAAGGCGGCGAGAACCTTGCGGTCGCGTGAATCCTGGTTGTCCTGTTGTCTCCGGCATCCTTCTCCGTAGGCGACGATGTACTCGGGGTGATCATGCGCGCCATGCTCATCTTCCACGCTCAGCCAGGAAAGAGCCAGAAGGATACGGCGATTCTTGATATCCTGCTGACTTGGGTCGCGCTCGGATTTCTTGTCCTTGACCCTGGCAGTGGCAAGATTGTGGTCCAGGCCGCCACGCAGAGTGAGCAGCCAGTCGCCGAACACCTTGGCGCCCCGATTTACTGCCTCATGAGTCGCCCACAAGGCGGTCTGCATTTCCGTTACCTTGCGTTTGCGTTCTTCCATTGAGTCGTCAGACACATATGCGGGACGCAAACGCAACGTATACGCACGCTGCGTGGTTGGAACAAGGTTCTGGTCGGTACTCGCCATGGTCTCTTTACCTATTCTGTTCTGACTAAATCACCACAGTTCCGCTCTCCTGCTCGGGGAGCGACTGGCCGATTGTTGTTGCCATTTCTCTGGAACGGCCCTCGTCATCGCCTAATTCAACGACAAGGGCCTGATCCTCCTTCAGATTCATTTCGTTCTCAAGGTCCGACTGCATCCGGACGCGGTCAATTTCCTTCAAGACACAAAAGAACACTGAATATTGCCAAGGCTCACCGTAACCCTTCATGAGCTTGTGCACTCGCCGAAGGCGTTTCGGGTCGCGAATGTCGTAGCAAACCAAATAACAGCGGCGCATCTCGACTCCACTCAGCGAGTTGTAAGAAATGCCAGCGAGGGCACCTCGCTAAGCAGCCAAGCAGCAATCATACGTGCGTGCAACACCAACATGCGACGATAACTCAGCCGGTACTTGAAGACCGGATGCGTGATCTCTGTATCCATTCGGCGACCCCAGGCATTGAAGAAAGCGCGTCTTCCGGCATCGGTAAGCATGCACCCAGATGCCGTGCGCAAAAAATGCCCTTCGGTCAATTCGCCACGATTGAATGCGGCCACTGCAACGGAGTCGCCGATCAATGGGCGGAACGGTTCCATCAAATCGAGCGCAAGAGCGGGGCGTCCTGGCCGCGAAACGTGGAATGCGCCGATGGATGGTTCCAATCGCGCTTGGCGTAGGGCCGCAACGCATTCATGTGTCAGCATCGTGTACGCCATAGAAATACAGGCGTTGATTGGATCTGGAGGCGGCCTGCGTTGTCGCCCATGACTATCGAATTCCAGCCCTATTTGGCTCTTAAACATTCCGGCAAAGTGCTCAAAATAGATGGCGGCAGCTTGCCCTTCATGCCCGCGCACGGCGTCAATTGATTCGGCCTGAGATGCTCTTTCAGCTTGTGCGGCCAATTCCGCTGTAACTGTGTCCGGCAGATTGGCGTGATTCCGCTGCAACAGCGTTCGCTGATTGGTAATCTTGGCCGTAATCACGGCGCGCGACAAAGCTAGCGAAGCCTGCGGATCGTCGAATCTCCGAACTTGAGCGCGACGAACCTCCGCGCTGACCGAATCCAAAGGATCAATCATCGCGACGAGCCTTCCAGCCGCCGACAGAAATGCAACGGGAATGGACTTGTCCGCAAGAACCTGTATCGCCTGTGTGGAGAGTTGCACCGAACCTAGCAGTGCTAGGGTTTCTAGATTAGCGAGCGGCACGTCTTTGACAAGTATTCCGTCCTTGTCCGTGACACGTAGTGCGGCTCCACGGACGCCGATCCTTACACCCTCCTTTTGGGTTACAAGGTGAATGCCCTCGTCGCGTGGCGGCCAAATCTGACGTGGCTTTACGTCTTGCAGACGCTGCTGGTTGACTTCATCCGGCAGGCAGATTGGCTGGAGAGAACACCGGACGCATCGTGAATCGTTGATAAGCGGCATCGGACGAGTGCCAGCCGCACACTGTTTCGCTGCTTCCAATGTGGCTAATGCATCTGAACGCAACGCATCATCAACCGGGATTGTGAGTCGAAGCTTCTCGGATGCGTAATACAAAACTGCATTTGGAACGGTGTACCGAGCCTCTTCGAGAAGGATCGTTTGGAGGCCCACTTGGATGCGATCCGTAGGCCATGGCTCGGGATGCGAAAGCGGAGGTTCTTCCGCTTCTCCGGGATCGTCGGGCGGTGGTGCCATGACTTGACGTTTGGGATGGCCCTTTCGGTATTCGACCGGAACAGCAATTTGGCCGTTGATCTCGGCAAGATCAAGCGTTGCTGTCAGTCCGAGCGTGGCACTCGTGAGTGCGAGGCTGCGAACAACTTTGGGGCGACTGCCATCACCATCGTCGTCAGGGTTATCGGCCTTGCTGGGACGATCTACACGCCTGTGAACGTGATTGCCTTCCTCAGTGTCGGCGCTTGGAAGAAAGGTACCTTCGACCGCCATGTAGTAAAACAGTCGTGGGCAGTAAGCATATTCTGCGACATTCCGCGTCGGCCACAGCACCTCGTCGGGTGTCATTCTCGCGTCCTCGAATTACAAAACCAAAACCGCTCCTCCGGTCGAACAAACATTCGTTCTGCAACTGACTAAAGCGCAGCAATTATTCCCTAATCTATTCAAAGTTTCGGAATACCAAGCAGGCGAAATCTTCTTGAAAATAGGTCTGTTGCGCGCCGAGGTCAAGGAATAATAGGTATTCTGTCCCATCTGATCGTCGATCTGGCAGATTACCACATAGTAGAACGTGATTTCTGTACCGGGTTTTTGTACTAAGTTCTTGAAAATAAGAAAAGGCCGAGTCAGATGTGACTCGGCCCATATTCGAATTTTCCCTTCTATCGAGCTGACTTTGTCTCTTCCCCCAAGGAGGTCATCCTGACGTCGAGACGTGCGTTGAGAGCAGTTGCTATTCTCCTCAGTGTAGAGATCGTGTACGCACAGTAACCTGGCCGCTCCAGCCGGGCGATGTTTTGCTTCCGCATGCGAGTCCGAACAGCTAGTTGCTGTTGGGATAGGCCCGCTTGCTTGCGGAGCCGTGCAATCTGCATTCCGAGGTTAAGGGCATCCCTCTCTTCGGTGTACGCGTCGCGAAACTTGTCATTACTGAGATTCTCGCGAACAAACTCATCGAGCCCGATACTCCGAATTGTATTCACCTTTGCCATAGTGTTAATTCTCCAGCTATTGACATAGCGGTAAAGTCGTAGAACAAGATCTACGCTTATGCCTCCTTTCTGGTCAGATGTGAGTTTTCCCAGTTCCTACCCAGACTGGGTTCGAACCGTTCAGAGCCTAGGTGGATTCAGCGGAACTCGAAATGTGTAGAGATGTTAGCCAATCTAGCCTCCTCTTTTCCGCAATCTGAATTCTGTCGGGGGAGGGGCGAGTCGCCGATCCAATACTTGCGTCTAGGACGATGTAGCGCATTGCTGGATCGACTGAATAAAGGACAATTATGAATTCGTCCCCAAACGGAAAGGAGAATTGGAAAACCCGATCTGATACTTTGTCCGAGTTCTCCTCTTCAAATTCCCAGTGGTAATTTCGGAGTGCCCCCAGATGTGCCGCAGTACGTCCGAGAGCGCTCATGTTACTTCCAGCGAACTCAATACTGCCTTGCAAAATCTCCAGCTGTCGGAAGAGATCACTCGGTGCAACACCCTTTAGAAGAACAAAAGGCTCGGCAAATAGACTTCCGGTCTCACCATTGAATGCCCACACCCGCGCCCTTGCTTCCACGCGTGTCCTAATCCGATCTGGAGATGCAAATCCCTTTTCATTTTCCGAGTCATAGCAACGAACGAGATCTTCAATCACAGACGATGTTTTCTCGCCGAACGTAAGGAAAAGGCTAGGCGCAAATCCAGCGTCCAAATAGACGGGGGGTTGTGCCAACATCCAACAGCAATCATGGAATGGCCAGCGCTTTGAGATATTAACCAACGCTTCGTGAAGGGCCCTGTGATCCTGATGCTGCTCAGCGCCTATTCCGAAGGGGCACACAACAACATTTGGCCGTATCTGCTTTAGCTCTTTCTCAAGGGCCTGAATGAGCGGCCCGGCGCTCAGTAATCCGTCCTCTAATCCGAGGTTCAAAGGATGAGCGCCCAGCGCTTTTGCAACCTCGACTGCTTCACTCCATCTCTGTTCATGGCGTGCGCTACGGCTGGCCTGCCCTGTGGTTGCCCAAATGAGATGGATCTCGTAACCAATCTTCTGTGCCGATACCAGCAAGGCACCGCCAGACAGTAGTTCGTCATCGGGGTGACTTGCAACCATCACCAAGCGCCTCGAGTTGCTAGTGATAATGTGTTTCACCGCAATCCTCGTAACCACTTCGCTACTATGTAATCAAAATTGATTACCAGTGTCAAGCTTTTTCTTGTCGATTGGCAAATCGGGAATGAGATGGCAAGGAAGGAGGGATTTCAAGAATCTAGGAGTAATCGTACCACCGACACTTTACCTGTCAATATCACAACCCATCTAAGTAATTCACATAAAATGACTTAGGATGATTGAACAAATAGATTCCAACCCTGGGTGGACAAAGGAACATGAAACGGAGTGGAAGACAGTGCGGGGGCAAAAGGATCGTCTTGCGCGTGCAGGATCAGGTAGATCAGATCACAGATTTTGTTTTTCAAACCATCCAGGATGATCTGCCCCGAATTTTGATCCAGTTATAATGAAAATTCCGACAGGTCGGCCGCGCAGAACCAGCACGGTATCTACCAGCATGGAAGGCTGTCGAACGACCTATTTCTCATAAAATCAATAGGAAAGCAAGCCCACAATCTACTAGCATCGAAAACACCGTTCGGTGTATAGTTCCGCCTTCCTCCCCAGGTTCGTACCGTTCATCGCAGACATGTACTCGCTCCCCTCATCCGGCTGGAGGTGTCTGTTCCGGTCATGGTCTGGCGATTGACTCTGCTGCTGGTATCAATCCTCGGCATCCTTGTCGGCATCGTCGTCCCCCGCCACAAGCAATTTGAGAGCGGGGTGGTGGCCGGGTTCTCCGATCCCGACTATCTTGTCCGCTGTGAGGGAGTCAACTTCCGGGCAGATGCAACCGTCGTCACGGTTTGGATCATCGACAACAGCCACTTCCCGCAGTTTCAGGGCTTTCGCCAGTCGCTTACGTCCGCACGCTCACGCTCAGCAATGTTATTAGAAGTCCCCGGCTCGTATGAACGGCGTCCGGTGCGCTTGCGCTTCCTGCGCTTCGAGAGTCGCCCTCCCCTGCTGTTTGAGACCAAGCAGGGGAACACGATCCATCAGGGCGTCTTGAAGATCGATTTCCAGCCGATTGGGAAACTCCGGTCTGATCCGCTCAATATCGACATGGTGTTTCTCAAGTTTCCCGGTTTTGCTCCATTCGCGGTAAAGCGTACCGATCCGATATCGCAGGCGCAAGGGACATTCACTTCGATTGAGAACCGCATCATCGCTGCCGTGAATCTCCCTGCCGCTTCTGCCTTTCTCTGGCTCGGAATCCTCAGCCTCGGCTTCACCTCGTACGACTCGTGGCGGCATTGGGATTCGATCGTATATCGCTTCAAGCTCGCACAAAGAAATCTCTCTCCAAGGGGAAACCTCGTGGACGGAAAATCAAAAAACTCAAGAGACGGTGTCCTGCTTCCTCCCAAGTGGGATGAGAAAGCGATTGGTATTGAGTTCCGCAACCTCAGAAACCACCCAGGGATACTGAAGGTCTTTACGCAGTCCGTCGTGGATCGCTACGTCATCGGACAGGACGACAAGACGGCGCAGAGCCGCATCCGGTACCTCAAGACCAAGCTTGAGGAAATGAAGCTCGCCAAGGAAATCCAATCATCCATCGACGACCTTGAGTTTCGCGAGACCGATCTGGAAGTCCGCAGGCTGAAGCTCGACATCGAGAAGGCGGACCTTGAGCACAAACGGAATATGCAGGAAGAGCGGCGCTCGGCCGAGCACAAACGAGACCTGCTGAAATTCCGGGCGGAGTCGGCCGGCTTCGAGAAACAAATCCGGGAAACCGAGCCCCCACCCGCCCGGTCCGCGCCTGCCGTCTCGCGTGAGCAGGAAATCCGTGAACACATCCAGCGCCTGCGGGAAAAGCGTGCCTACACCCGCGAAACCATCGAGGATGAGGATGAGCGGCGGCGGGCCGAGAACATGCAATAATTCTTTTCCGACAACTGTCTCGATTCCAACGATGTCGCAATCTCGATCCATCTCATGGGATTGCAATGGCGGCGTTGTTACATCAATGACCGACGAAAACGGTCAAGCTACCACCTATGCTTACAACGATCCAAACTTTTACCGCGTCACTGCGGTGACCGATCCATTGGGCAACGTAACGAATTACAGTTACGCGAAGTATACAGATACAAATCCTGCACAAGTGGAGAGTGTCTTGACTTTTGGGTCTGCAACGCAGGACGTTCTCACAACTCTGGATGGGCTGGGTCGGACTATACTGAGTCAAACACGAGAAGCACCAGCAAGCTTGACATTTGACTCAATTGAGACTTCGTACGATTCATTAGGGAGAGCCACGAAAACGACATTGCCGTACGCGGCCGAGGCAGGAAGCACCAATTCGGGCGCGAAAGGGACTACAACGACATATGATGCGCTGAACCGGCCGCTCACCGTTACTGATGGAGGGGGAGGCACAATTTCGTATTCGTACACCAAGAATGACGTTCTCGTGACGGTCGGCGGCGGAGAAACTCGCCAGTTGGAATATGATGGGCTGGGTCGGCTGACATCGGTATGCGAGCTGACTTCGGGCACTGGCTCCGGTACGTGCGGCCAGACGACCTCGAAACAGGGGTATTGGACCACGTACACCTATGACGTGCTCGGAAACCTTATAGGCGTGACACAAAACGGCAAAATAGCGGTAACACTCAGACCCGATCCTTTACGTATGACGCCCTGTCGCGCTTGACAGACGAAACAAATCCCGAGAACGGGCATATGCATTACGTCTACGACTCCGTTAACGACTCGACGCATGGATGCGTCTGGACGAATTCAGGGGACCTGGTGGAGAAACAGGATGCCGCCGGAAATTTCATCTGCTACAAACATGACGGACTGCACCGCCTCACCGACATTTATTACTATGGCACGTATGCGTCCAAGACTCCCGAGAAACACTTCGTATACGACAACGCGACAGTCAACTCGGTCGCAATGGCCTATGCCGTTGGCCGACTTGCTGAGGCGTACACCGGACCGAGCAACAGCAAGATCACGGATGAGGGCTTCAGCTACTCAAAGCGTGGAGAGATTGTCAATGTTTACGAGAAGACGCCAAATTCCGGCGGTTACTATCGCGCCAGTGAAACGTATTGGGCGAACGGGCTCATCAATACTCTTGGGCTCTATAATCCGGCAGCGAGCGCCGTCATCCCAACGATTACGTATGCTCCGGATGGAGAGGGCCGCGTTGGGACGGTAAGCGCGGCTTCGGGACAGCATCCAGTGCTTGGCACTACATACAATCCAGCTTCTCTGCCGACAACCGTTGTCATTGGTTCTGATCCAGGAGGGAGCGACAAGGATACCTACACCTACGATCCGAACACAGATCGATTGACGAACTATTCATTTACCGTCAATAACATCTCGCAATCGGTGACCCTGGGATGGAACGCAAACGGAAGCTTGGTCTCCCAACAAGTCGTTGACGGGTTTAACAGCGCAAATACACAAAATTGCACATACGTCCACGATAACCTCGGAAGGATCTCAAATGTCAATTGTGGCACTGGCTGGACGCAGAGTTTCACCATTGATCCCTTCGGGAATGTCGCAAAATCAGGAAGCCTTTCGTTCTCCGCGTTGTATGGAATTGCGACGAACCGGATTACAAACTACTCGTCGAGCTACGATAGCGACGGGAATCTCACCGGAATCAATCTTGGCACGTCGCACACGTACAGCTGGGATGCCGAAGGTCGCCCTGTTGCCATGGACTCGCTAAGCATCACCTACGACGCTTTCGGGCGCATGGTTGAGCAGAACAATGGCGGCACCTACAAGCAGATTGTCTACGGTCCGGGCGGAACGAAACTTGCTCTTATGAACGGCGGGACGCTGAACGAGGCGTTCGTGGCATTGCCGGCAGGATCGCAGGCGGTCTATACGTCCTCGGGTCTCGATCATTATCGTCATTCTGATTGGCTGGGAACCTCTCGTCTCTCGACAACAAACTTGCGCGGATTGTATTCGGATGCAGCTTATGCTCCCTATGGCGAGTATTATGCTGCTACGGGGAACACGGACGTTTCTTACACCGGCCAGAATCAAGATACTGTTCCTGGCAATGCCAACGGCGCGCAGTATGATTTTACGTACCGACAGTACAGTCCAGTTCAGGGACGATGGCTATCGCCCGATCCCTTGGGTCTCGGTGCCGTAAATATCGCGAATCCGCAGACTTGGAATCGCTATGCGTATGTTGGCAATAGTCCAATGAATCGCATGGATTCGCTTGGGCTTTGCGGATGGGAGCTGTGGGGATATTATTGGGTCAACAAGAAGACGGGAGAGGAAGAACTCATAGGTACATATTTGATTCAGGGCCCTCCTTGCGATGGAGGTGGCGGAGCAGCTGGCGCGGCATCTGTCATTGGCGCGAAAAACGCGAATAATGTGGCCTGCCCTACAGTGCCTCAGGCTCCTGATGGAGTTGACGTCAACAAAAACATCAAGGCTTCCCAGTGGATGCAAATTGTGACTTACACTTCCCCTGTGCTCTCGCTCTATGTATTCAAAAAGACAGTCAACAATAAAGGGCCTTGGGATTACAAGCAATATGGGTGGACTTTAACTGACTGGGGTCAGCTCGGTCCGTCGCCCTATCAAGATTTTGGAAATTTCAATTACGGCGCAACCGGTGCAGCTTGGGGAGTCCCACTGAATGTACTATTACGTGGAGCTGGCTACGCACAGAGTGCCGCAGGAACGTCGACTCCGGATTGGGGGCATTGGTACCAGGGGCCTCCCCATGGAGACGATCCGGCTGATCAAGCACAAATCACCGCGGGGTATCAATATTACAAAAATGGTTGCTATAAGAAGAATTAGCCAATCACTGCTCCTAATTTGCTGTTTGATCTGGTTGGTATCTTGTGACCTTTGCAATGACGCTACTAGATCAAAAGCAATATCCTCGGATGGAAGCTTAGTGGTCAACATTTATGAAAGAGACTGTGGCGCCACAACTGATTTTAGTTCCATGGTGAACGTGCAGAGTACATCGGACAAATTCGATGGTAACGTAGGTCGTCTGTTTGTTGCAAAGGGACGCTACAATATTTCAGTCACGTGGACAGGCCCGAGGGCATTGTTGATCGAATGCCCTAATTGCTCTCGCAATAACATCTTTCGCGAAGTCACAGTCTATGGTGATATCGATATAAGTTACAACCTTGCGTCGAACGTCAAGAAGTAGCCATAAAGGCGATGTTGCTGTTCGTCTTCAGCGAAAATGGGACAGTTGAGGCGTGGCAGTTAAGCTACAATGTTGAGATTGAGTCGCACCGTTCTTAAGATGTAGTGAGGGTGATTTTGAGGGCGGTGATTATGCGCGGCTTCAGCTTCGCTGAAGCCGAAATTGGCAAACCATTGATTCCAAATAGTATTTCACCCCTTTTCTCTTCTTTTGATAGTGCCAACCGGTTCGGGACCAGGGGGTCGGAGGTTCAAATCCTCTCTCCCCGACCAATATTTTCAATGGCATCGGGACACGTTGGCGCAAGCGGCATCCCTGCGTGAGGCGGAACCGAGGGCGATAGGTTCTTCCGAGGTCGTCCCGATGGCATTGCCGCGAGTTTTTTGCGGGCGACTCCCGCGTGTCTTCCGTCTTTGCTCCCTCCGTCGATTCCCGGTATCTACCACTCCCCATCGCCATCCCTTGAAATCCGCGGCACCAACCGACGCATCGCCAGCGCGTTCCGCGACGTATGGCTGGTTTCTCTTGGCGCCCTTTGCCGCATGGTGTCCACGCACGGACTGTCATCAACCTGAAAAGTGTCTGGAAAGCGAATGACGAGAACGCCTTGGCAACAAGGAATACAACCGTTCCATTCCATGATCTTGAGATTCTTTAGCCTCGCGATCATCTCATCGTGTCAATCCATCCCTGTAGTGCATCGATGCGCTGGAGAACGCATCACCCGATTGCTCCATGGTTTTTAAGCTTCCAGCGGAGGCAGAGCCGTGAAAATCAGCAGCAGCCAATCGCCCCGTCCGCCGGAGCCCGAAGACCACCACCCCCAACCGCCTCGTCAACGCCACCTGACTTTCTACGACTTTGACCAGGCGGCCCAGGTTCGCGCCGCCCGCGAGGCCGCCCAGTGCGAGATGGAAGCCTTTGGCGATCCCTCCGAGTACGACACCTACAAGATCTACGGCCAGCGCACCGACATCACCTACGAGGATGTGGAGACCTCAGAGAGCTCGAAGCCAACGGAGGACACGCCCGCAGAGCAGCCATCCAGCGATAAGGAGTCCTGATGCGGCTCTCGATTCCCGACGACTTCGATGATCTGCGTAATCTCCCACGCGAGCGTACGCCCGAGCCGCGTCGTCCGACGGAGTCGATGCCCGAGCCAGGCCCGTTGGACCGAAGATTAGAACGGCTCCACGAACAGGCCGAGCAAAAGAACTTCCCCGAGATCCCCCGCCGCCACTACGAGAGCAAGGTTTCGCCAGAACCTCCTCTCGATCGTGACCCCGGGGATCGGCACGTGCGTAGCCGTACTTCGCTGCCCCACTCCCCACTTCTGCCCGTCCGGTTGCATCCGGAAGAGAAGCTTCTGCTTGCCGATGCCGGCCGTTTCCGCGTCGTCTCCCTCAAGGACCTTGCTGAAACCATTTACGGTGGAAACGAGCGGGCCGCACGTAGTGACCTGCGCTACCTTCAGCGTCAGGCACTCGTCACTCTCGACATCGTCAACGCCCGGCGCGACGGACGCCGTCGTCCGGTCCAGCGCTTCGAAGTCATCTCCTTGACCCAGGCCGGAGAGCACGTCGCCCGTCTCACCAACCCGATCGAGCCCGGGCAGCGTCTCTACCACGGGCTGGTCAAGCCTCGGGAGGTCGAACACGACAGCCAGATCTATCGGGCCTACCGCAAGGAGGCCGAGAAGATCCGGGCCCAAGGCGGAGAGCGTCTCCGCGTCCGCCTCGACTTCGAACTCAAGGCCGAGGTCCAGAAGGCGATCTATGCCGCCCGGAAGACCGATCCCAGTCAGACGATGGACGAGATCAAGCAGGCGGTGGCCGAGCAGTATCAGCTTCCCTTCGTTGACCACCAAATCCAGATCCCCGATGCCCGCATCGAGTACGACCTCGACTAGGGGAGCCGTGCCGCCTTCAGCGACATCGAGGTGGTCACCGCCGCCTACCACCCCGGACACCTGCGGGCCAAGGTCCAGGCCGGGTTCCACTTGTATGCCTCGCAGTCGGATCAGACGACGATTACCGCACGGCTGGAAGACGAGCATCACACCATTGATTGGATTCTTGACCTATGAGCGCTGGGTACGATCCGGTTCCGGACATCGAACGGTTGGGATACACCGAGCGCGAGGCAACGTTTCTCTGTCTGGTCTGTCTGCACACCGGGTACTTCCTCCGCCGTCAGTTCCTGCACTTCATCGAGCGGGATGACGGAGCCATGGTGCAGCGCTTTCTCCGCAAGGCGGTCGAGCGCGAGCATGTTTGTCCCATCGAGTACCAGGCTGGAAGGCACGTGTACCACGCCAAGGCCAAGCTGCTCTATCGCTTGATCAGTCAGCCGGACTCGCAGAACCGGCGGGAGAAGTCAGACCAGGAGATCCAACTCCGGCTGATGCAGCTGGACTACATTCTGGATCATCCCGGCAGCCGGTTTCTGGAGAGCGAGCGGGCGAAGGAGGAGTTCTTCCACGGGAATCTCCGTCTGCCGTTGAACGTGCTACCTAGGCGAGGAAGCGAAGCAGCAAAAAATTCTCGCTACTTTCCAGACCGGATGCCGATTGGAATCAGACAAGACTACGGTCCGTTTCCGATGGTGAGCCTGGCGTTTGTGGATGAGGGCCAGCGGTCGTTGTCGGCTTTTGCTCGCTGGCTGGAGCAGCACAGCGATCTCCTGCGCATGCTGCCACGGGGTGAGGTGGTGTATGTGGCCGGGACGGAGCGCAACTTCGAAGGCGCCGAGCACGAATTTCAGCGGCGCTTCTCCCGGCGTGAAGTGACGGTTCGCGGGCATCTACTTCAATACGACTACCCGCTCTGGAGCATGAAGTACCGGAAGGCGACGCGGTGAAATCCTAATGGAATCCTTGGTGCCATTTCGAAGAGAACGCTCGCAGTTTGAAATGAAATCCAATCGAATCGGAGCAGTGTTTGAGGATATAGGGTGCGCGGGAAAGGCTAGAGGAAGAGGGTGTCAAGCAATGCCCATGCCTCGTAATACGTCTGTGTCTGTGCCTCTATTGCCGAAGCCAGAACTCACGACGATCCAACACGATGGCCAAACAGGCAGGGTCAACCCCAAAAACGTCCGGAGGGCGGGGATCAACACGAGCTGCGACAGAAAGGCAATCCCCTGGTAGATAAAAGATTTAGGATCTTCCCTACCTATGACAGGGAGGCTCAAGAGCAGGAATATTTCCAGCAGACAGTATCCAGCGACGACGGCAATGACAATGACGGCTTTCTTCATGGCCTGCCGCTCTCCAAGGGACGTTCATCCTCATTAGAATCCGGCGGGCCACGGAATGTTCCTGGATATTCCATTGCCGGGAGCATAAACGCAAACAGCGATCCCCCGGCGAACCGGGGGATCGAAGAGACACTACGCGGCGGTTACCACTTTTTGAAATTGAAGTGGAGGATGACGCCGGTGCTGACGCGGAAGGAGTTAAGGGTGACGTTGCCGCCGGTGGTGGCCTGCAGCGGGCCGTAGTCGATGTGCGAGAGTTGATAGTCGACCTGGAAGATGCGGAAGCCGAGCATTCCATGGTGCGAGGACGGCGTGTAATCGACGCCTCCGCCAAGGGTGAACTGCGGACCAAGCGTGCACTTCTCATAGAAGAACGAAGAGCTGTTGACCGAGGGCTGGTTCGGTCCGGAGACACGATTCTCGCCGACCAGCGCGTGCGCGAACAGGTTGTAGTTGCCGCGTGGCAGGCGATAGATCGGTCCTCCGGTGACGGAGAAGCCGCCGTTGGTGCCGTTCGTCGGATGGTAATCGTACTCGACTTCGGCGCCGAGGTTCTTGTGGAAGTAGTAGGCGAAGCTGAACTCGGCTCCGGGAGTGACAGAGCGGTAGCTGTAGCCGTTGATCTTCCCGCTGGGCGCCCAGAACGAGTATCCGCCGAAGACGTCGATGCGCGAGTTGTCGGCAGAATTATCCTTCTGCTGGGCCAGGGCCGCAGTGCTGCCGAGCAGTGCCAGCATCAGGACCAGTGCCGTTGTCAGGATCGTCTTTTGCACTGCGCAATAGCTAGTTTTCATCGTTAGTTCTCCTTCTCCCACTACTGCGTAATGTTGATCGTGATGTTTACGGAGTGGTTGAGGCCGGTACCACCGCCAGTGGCGGTTCCGGATGCTGTGGCCGTGGCCGTGTAAGTTCCGGGCGGCGGCGTGGGCAGCTTGCAGCAGTCGCCCGCGCCACAACCGGTCATTCCCAGCATGATCGCGAACAGGATCACGAGAGAGATGACGACGAGCCAGCGCGACTTCTTGCCCAGGGTCTTGCGCTTGGGCAGCAGCAGGATGCCCATCAGTCCGGGCACGCCGAGTGAGAAGCCGAGGTAGCGGACCGAGCCGCCGAAGGGTGCCGGCGGGTTGCCAAGCGACGCCGAGGCCCCGGCGGTGATGACTTCCAGCTGCACCGTCTGTACCTTATTGTCGCCGGGCAGGTGGAGGGTGGTTGGCGTGAAGACGCAAGTGGTGTAGGCCGGCAGATTGGAGCAACCCAGTGTCACATCGCCGGCGTAGCCGCCAATGGGCGTGATGATCAGCGTGGAGCCTCCCGTCTGGCCGAGCTTGATGTTGATGACGTCGGGATTGGCGACGATCGTGTAGTCCGGTGCCGTTACCTGCTGCTTGACGACGGAGGACGTTGAGCCGCTATACACCATGTCGCCCACGTAGACGGCGGTGATGTCATGCGATCCGGCGGCCAGCTTGCTGGTGCTGAAGGTCGCCACACCGCTTTCGTCGAGCGTACCGCTACCCAGCGTCGTAGTGCCGTCCATGAAGTTGACGGTGCCGGTCGGCGTGCCGGGACCTTCGGGACGGTGCGCAATGTGCGCCGCCGGAGCGGTTCCACTGAGCGTGGCGTTCGTTACGGTGGCGGTAAAGGTCACGCTGGAGTTGAGGTTGGAGTTGGAGTTCGAGGTAGTAACCGCCGTCGTGGTGTTGAGCTTGGTAACCGTGACGGTGCTCGACGTGGAAGTCGAGGTGTCATAGGTTGCATCACCCGAGTAGACGGCGGTGATGTTGTGCGCTCCCACGGCCAACGACGTCGTGTTCATGGTCGCCACTCCGCTGGAGTTGACGGTGCCCGTACCCAGCGTCGTATCGCCGTCCATGAACGTTACGGTTCCGGTCGGGGTACCGGGAGTGGGGATCGAGTCGGCCGGGTGCGTGCCCGAGAGCGTGCCGCCGGAGGGGTGTGTAGAGGTCTCGCTGCCGCCGGTGACGGTAGCCGTGAGCGTGACGTTCTCGCCTGGGTAGAGATTACTGAGCGAGACGCTGAGCGCCGTAGCCGAAGCGATCTTCTGCACGGTGACGGTGCTGGCCGTCGAGTTCGAGGTCAGGTAATTGGTGTCACCCGAGTAGACGGCGGTGATGTTGTGCGCGCCGGCCGGCAAGGTGTAGACCTGCACCGTGGCGACGCCGCTGGAATTAACGGTGCCGGTCGCGAACGTGGTGTCACCTTCCTTGAAGGCCACGGTACCGGTGACGCCAAGCACGTGTAGACCCTCATTGTGGGCGTGAACGCCGGAGGCTTGCGTGCCTTCCGGCCCGCCGACAGAAGCCGTTACGGTTGCCGTCAATGTCACCGGCTGATCGACCAGCACGGTCGGGGCCGAGACGCTGAGCGCAGTTGACGTCGCCGCCTGCGTGATCGTGACCGAGGACAGACCGGAGGTTGACGGCAGGAAGTTGTCGTCACCAGCGTAACTGGCCGTGATCGAGTGCGGGCCGACGGAGAGTCCAGTAACAATCCCTGTTACGGTACCACTGGAGACGGTTCCGGTGGCAATAAGAGTTTCTCCGTCATAGAAGTTGACGTTGCCGGTGGCGTCGTGACCATTGTAGGTGGCGGGCGAAAGGGTGGCCGTCAGGGTCACGGCTTGGCCGTAGGCTTCGCTGGAGGGAGCCGACAAAGTGGTCGTGGTGGTGACCTGGCTGCCGATCAGCTCGACCTGGTTGGAGGTGCTGGTGGTGTAGTTCTCATCTCCCGGGTAGTTGAAGTTGACGTTGTGCGTGTCGCCCGCACCCGGGACCGCGACGCTGGTCAGCTGCGCCTGTGCGGACCACTGGCTGGTGTTGAGGATGGAAAGGACGCCTGGCGATTCAGTTATGGTTGTTGCCGCAATATCTGGAAGGCCATCGCCATTCATGTCACCGACGGCGATCACCGCGGTTCCGGTTGGCTCCGTAGTGACAGACACAGGTGGCCAGAAGGTTCCATCGCCTTTGCCAAGGAAGAGTTGAGGCGCGCCGCCGTTCACAGTGGAGGTCACCAGGTCGGGAATGCCGTCGCGATTCACGTCCGCAGCAACGACCGAGAAAGGACCGTCGGGAGCGGAGTAGGACGCCTTTTTCTGGAAGGTTCCGTCGCCATTGTTCAGCAAGACGACGAGATTTTTATTGACGGTATCGCCGATTGCAAGATCCAGATGGCCGTCGCCGTTCAGATCAGCGGCGGTGATGGAAAAGCCCTTGGTGCCAAGTGGGTAGGTTTGCGGCGTGGCAAAAGTACCATCGCCATTGCCGATAAGAATATCGACGTCTGAGGAGTTCGGGTCGGCCACCGCGAGGTCAGGAATGCCATCGCCATTGAAATCGCCAATGGTGACTCCTTGCGGGTATGTACCGACAGTGTAGGGTTGCGGGGTTTGGAAAGTTCCGTTGCCGTTGCCAAGAGCCACGAAGACCTGGTTCGTGTCGCCGCTGGTTTCGACGACGTCCAGATTGCCGTCGCCGTTCAAGTCGGCGACCGCCACAGAGCCGCAATGGAAGGCACCCGGAAGCGTGACGGTCTGTTCTGTGCCAAAGCCCCCATGTCCGTTGCCGAGTAATACTCCGAAGCTGCCCGTGGAATGCGAGACGACAATGTCGGGGATGCCGTCGTTATTCATGTCCGCCACAACGAGATATTGCGCTTCGGCGGCAACTGAAATCATAGTTGGCGTCTGGAACGTTCCATCACCGTTACCGATACCCACATAAACCGCGGGCGTGGGGCCAGAAGTGGCGTAGACGGTGTCCGGAATACCGTCGCCGTTGATGTCGGCCAGAACCATTCCAAATTCATTGACAGCTCCGTCGAAGCTTTGCTTCAGCGCAAAACTCGTCGAGAACATCGGCGTACCGAGCGTGGCCGTGCCCACCTGCACCGACTTGGTTTCGTCGGTGAAGGTCAGCTTGCCCACCGGTCCGCTTGCGAGATAGGGCGAAGCTGTCACGGTTCCGGTCAGCGTGTAATTGCCTGAAGTGCCGGACATCGCCAGCGTCGAGGTGCTGGGGATGGGGGAAGGCACCGGGGCGTTGACGGCCTGCGCGGACGAAGCGCTGCCGGCGAAGTTGTTGGTGCCGACGTACTCAGCGGTGTAGATGTGCGCGCCCGGTCCTGGAACAACATGGATGACGACCGTACCAGAGGATGTGACCTGGCCGGTGCCGACCAGCATGTGCTGCTCCGGTCCGTAGGAGTCGTAGAAGTTAACGGTGCCCTTCACCGCAAGCGATCCTGGCGAGATATGGGCAATCGGATTGCCGGCCATGGCGTTGCCCGACTGCGCCGGAGCATTGCCTCCATCGTTGATCGATGGTGCGGTGGCCGTTGCCGTCAGCGAGATGGCCTGGTTCGCGGTTGGCGTATTTGTGGAGGCTACCAACGCCGTGTTGGTTGCCGCCTTGCTGACCGTGACCGTCGTTGCATCCGAGGTAGAGGCCGCGTAATTCGCGTTGCCCAAGTATGTCGCGGTGATCGCATCGCTGCCCACCGGCAGGAAGAGGGTGTACGAGTTGGCCACGCCGCTGTTGACCGGGAAAGCGCCCGGAAGAGCCGTCTTTCCCACATAGAAGGTCACTGTTCCGGTAGGAGACCCGTACAACGTATATGAAGAAGAGATGGTCGCCGTCAGCGTGACCAGGCTGCCATAGGTGGACGTCGCGACCGAAGTCGTGACTACCGTGACCGTCGGGTCCTCATTGATCGTTAGTGTGGAAGTGTCCGAAGTGGAAGTTGCGTACGTCACGTTATCGCCAACGTAGACGGCCTTGAGGACGTGGTTGCCGATCGTCAGCGTGTTGGTCTGCATACTGGCCTTGCCCGAACCGTCGAGCGCGGCGGTTGTGATCAGGGTCGTTCCATCATAGAAGTCGACGTTCCCGGTCGGCGTTCCCGACCCGGAGGTCGGTGCGACCGTGGCCGAGATGGTCACCGTGTCGCCAAGGTTGGCCGACAAAGGCACGGAGAGCGTCGTTGTGGTTCCGAGCAGGACACCGGTCAACTGCACCTGGTTGGAGGTGGCGGTTGCGTAGTTGGTGTCCCCCAGATAAGAGAAGTCGACGTTGTGAGTATCACTGTTGCCGAAGACCTTCACGCCGGTGAGTTGCGCCGAGGCGGACCAGCCGCTGGTGTTGAGGAACGGTACCAGCGTTGACGGTGTGCCGCTCGCCATCGCGGCAATATCAGGACGGCCATCACCATTGAAGTCGGCAACCGCTACAAAGGGACTATTGGAAGCCTCGCTTAAGGCGATTGGGATCTTTCCCCCGCCTGGGAGGACTTCGACTTGCGTACCTGACGAACCGCCCACCACGAGGTCGGGAATACCGTCTCCGTTCATATCAGCAACAGCAACCCGGGTCGGATTGAAGTTGACGGAGGCTCCACTGAAAATTGTGTACGCGCCGGAGCCATCGCCCTTCAGCAAGAACACGTAGCCGCCGGGTGCGCTGGGGATGATGAAGTCCAGCTTCCCATCGCCATCAAGGTCCGCAAGCGTAACCGAACTTGGCGTATTCGTGACCTCGTGGGGTTGGGGTGCCTGGAACGTTCCGTCACCATTCCCCACCAGCACGTTGAAACCGACACCGACACTGTCTGCCACGACAAGGTCCGGAATACCGTCACCGTTGAGATCACCAACCGCGAGGTACGCCGGTGAATTTCCCACGGAAGTGATCAGCGGAGCCTGGAAGGTTGAATTGCGATTGTTGAGCGCGATATATACCTGATTCGAGCCAGCATCCGCGATCGCAACATCAAGGTATCCGTCGTCGTTGAAATCGCCCACCGCTACTTCCTTGCAATTGGTGGCGTCAGGCAAGGTTACGGTCCGCTCCGTCTGGAAGGTGCCGTCGGAATTCTGAATCAGATATCCGAACGTGCCATTCGTGTGTCCCACGATGATGTCGAGCCGTCCGTCGTTGTTCAGGTCGGCCAGCGCCACCGCCTCCGGGTTCGGCGCGACTTCAAGAGGCACGGTTGTGCCGAAGGTTCCATCGCCCTTGCCCGGCGTGACATACACCATGCCCGTGCTGTCAAAAGAAACGACATCTACGAATCCATCGCCGTTGACATCGCCAAGAGCCACCTGCGCATTCGACGAGCCGAGATTCTCCGTAGTACCCGCCGCCCAGCTCGTTGCCAGCGTCGCCGTACCCAGGTTGGCCGTGCCGATGGTGTTCGACTTCGATTCGTCCGTGAAGGTCAGCTTGCCGGTCGGACCTGCGGTGAGGTATGGAGGCGCGGATACCGTACCGGTCAACGTGTAATTGCCGGCGCTGCCGGAAGAGGACAGGTTGGCCGTGACGCCAAGCGGGGAGGGCACGGTGACCGTCACTGCCTGCGCCGGCGCCGTGCTGCCGACGAATTGGTAGTCGCCCACGTAGACGGCTACGTAGCTGTGCGCGCCGGGTCCTGGTACAAGGTGAATGATCGCTGTCTTGGCGCCGGTTACCTGCGCCGTGCCGACCAGCACGTTCTTGTCCTGACCGTAAGTGTCATAGAAATTGACTGTGCCAGTGAATCTCACCAGAGCCGGGCTATGCGCGATGGGGTTGGCCATGCGGGTAGCCGTGAGCGCGTGTCCGCCACCGGAGGGCGCCGTGCCACTGACTAAAGTCGGGAAGGTCACCGCGGCGGTCAGGGTGATGGCCTGTCCCTGGCTGGGCGTGGACGACGATGACGTCAGTGCCGTCGTCGTGATTCCCTTCGAAACGATAATCGATATAGGCGACGACTCTGACGTCGCAAACGTCGAGTCACCTTCGTAGACAGCCTTGATGTCGTCAGTCCCGACCGGAGTGAAGAGAGAGATCACTGAAACAGTGCCCCCAGCCCCCACACTTCCGGTGGCAAGTACCCTAGTCCCCACATAGAACGAGACACTTCCGGTCAACGTTCCCGGATAGGACGAAGTCACCGTGGCGGTGTAAACGAGAGGTTGGAGGAAAGTTGAGCTCGATACTGACGTCGTTACGACCGTCGCTGTGGGATCGAGATTGATCGTCAGCGTCGAGCCGCTGGAACTGGAAGTGGCGTAGGTGGAGTCGCCGCCATAGGAAGCGGAGATGCTGTGTGGGCCAACCGCCAGCGTGTTGACCGTAATGCTCGCCATGCCGGAATTGTCCAGCGTGCCGGTGCCGATCGAGGTTGTACCGTCGTAGAACGTGACGGTGCCAGTGGGCGTGCCGCTGCCGGTGGAGGGAGCGACCGTGGCCGACAGTGTCACCGTGTCCTGGTAGTTGGCAGAGGACGGCACGGACAAGGTCGTGGTGCTGGCCGGGAGGACCCCGATCAGCGTGACCGTGTTGGACGTACTGTCGCCATAGCTGGAGTCACCACCGCCGGAGAACGTGGCGTCCACCGAGTGCGAATCGCTATTGCCTGCGACGGAGACATTGGAGAGTTGCGCTGAGGCAGTCCAACCAGTCGTGTTGAGTATCGTCAGTCCAGCCGGAAAAAGAGAGCTAGAGTCCGTGACGGCTGCGATATCCGGCAGACCGTCGCCATTGAAATCGCCCACCGCCAGAGCCGAGGGCGGAGCTCCCAATTGAGGCTGTACATAATTCTGGATTGGTAGTGCGTTCCCCCCTGGATCGACAACGAGCGCCCCGACAAACCCTTGCCCGGATGTGTAAACAACGTCGGGGATGCCATCGAGGTTCACATCCACCACCGCCAGGTTCTGCACACTCGGGACAGATTGCGCAACGCCATAGGGAAAGAAGTTGCCCCCGGAATTTAGCAGGAGCTGAACCTGCCCTAGTGCGGAATCTCCTACGGCCAAATCGAGCTGGTTGTCATGGTTGAAATCCGCTGCTGCAATTGTGTTGGGAGCAATCCCCACATCAGATGTGATCGGTAAACTCGACACTACCCCAGAGGGATAATCGACATAAACATTGATTGAGTGCGCCCCAGCATCCCCGACCGCGACGTCAGGCAAGCCGTCTCCGTTAAAGTCCCCTACCGCCAGCGAAGTGGGTTGTTGGAGGAATGTCAGTGAGGCCCCCAGATTCCAGAGAGAGGTACCCGCGCCGTCGCCATTCAATATGTAACCAACGTTTGACGTATCCCAGACTACGGCTAGATCAAGATTGCCGTCATGGTTGAAGTCGCCGGCAGCGATTCCGGCATGCGTGGCGGTGGTTGAAAGCGGCTGGTTGAAGAGCAGGTTCGGCGGGTAAAAGCCTCCGGCATGGTTGTTCAACGCCACTTCCACCGCTCCATTATTCAAAACGAAAGCGAGATCGAGATAGCCGTCGTTGTTAACGTCGGCCAGAACACCCTTGAGAGCGAATGGGGGAATATTTATGAACGTCGGAGGCGCGAACGTCCCGTCGCCGTTTCCGATATACGTGAAGAGATTGCCGCCGGGGGTTAAGAAGACAACATCCGGTGTTCCGTCGTTATTGATATCGCCGACGAGAACATCGCCGTTCCCGGGAAGGGGAGCATAGACGGGAATACCTGGAAGAAGCTGCGGCGTTCCCAAACTCGTCTCAATTGAGGGCGTACCGAGCGCCGCAGAGCCAAGCGTCGTCGACTTGGTTTCGTCCGTAAAGGACACAGTCCCCGACGGGCCGGCTCCTTGCCCGAGTGGCGCAATCACGGTGGCGTCCAGAGTGTAGTTTCCAGGAGTGCCGGAGGAGGAAAGGGTGGTTGAAGAGTCTGAAATGTTGCCAGCAAAAACAGTCAGCGTGCCCGGATCGGAGGAGCTGGCGAGGTACGAAATCGTTCCCATGAATTTCGCCACGATGCTGTGTACGCCGGGACCGAGGCGCACCACCAGTACCGCCCTGCCGCTTATCTGTGCCTGCGCCGTTCCGATCAGAACATTGGATTGGGATCCGTACGTGTCGTAGAAGTTCACCGTGCCGGGATGGACAGGTCCCGGAAATCCGATCGGAACCACGCTTGCCGTCAGCGTAACCGCTGTCCCCTGCGGGACAAAGGACGTCGAGAGAGCAAGAGTCGTTGTCGTAGACCATGATGATGATGCGAACGCCTGCGGTGGGGCGACGAAGAAGAGAGCGGTGAAAACAGCGGCAACGGTGAAGACAAAGCGAGACAAGTGACTTGTGCGCATAATGATGCGTACGCTCCAATCCTAGAACTTAAACGGCAGCAACTTGTGTTTGAATATCGACTACGCCGCGGGACCTGGGAGGGGTACGTAAGGCGCAGTCACCCCACAACAAAAACGCTCATCCGCGGTGCGTCCCCCACGGACACACACGCGCACAGCTACAACTCAGGAACCATGTATAACGGTTCAGAAAACTGATCTTTTGAGGATTTCCCCCAAACCTAAGTGATGGGAGGATAGCCGCGTTTTGTTCTTCATGGAACACCACAGAAGTGCCTATGTGTAATTCTTAAAGAAAAAATGGACCATCGAAATAGAACAAGCCGAAGGAATAACCAATAGCGCCGAAGTCTGGCCGTTGCGTTGATATCGGCAAACTCTCCGGTGTTCGTCTTCAGAACCTATGAGACTGCTTGCCGCTGGCGGCAAGCTACGGTTTTGAGGTTCGAGTCATCCTCGGCTCATTGGTTTCCGCGGCGGGTGGTGTTCACACTCGGCCCGCGCAGCTACTCGTGGGTTTTCAGAGCCCTCGGAATCTCCAGTGGGACGAGGAAGTTGCTGGCGAGGACATAGTCGTAAAGGTGACCGAGAGGCGGTGGAGGATGAAGCTGGCGGGCAGAGACCCATCCGTTCGTATCGGTCCACTGCCAGTGGGTGGCTGAGATGCTTTGAATCGCTTGCTGGAGGTCCCCTGAGTTCATCGGATAAGCGTAAATGCGGACGTTTTGCGGCAATAGGCGAGACAAAGCTTCAAGGAAGCTGCCGGTGAGATTATTGTAGCGATATTCCCATATGCGAACCAGCAGAGACAGGCCCAAGACGAAGCGGATGGGTTCCTTTGTGTAGCGGCTAACGAGAGCGGTCATGCCGTAGAGTTCTCGTTCACGGAACAGCAAGACATCACCGAAATGCGCGTGAAGCGCATCAATCCGTTCCAGCAGGTCAGAGATTTCTGGAGGGGGATCTGCTTCCCTGAGCGGCATCGCAGAAAAGCAAAAGAAACCGATAGGCGCGGGATCTTTTTCAGCTAATTCTCCGCGGAGTTGTTGGATCCCGGAGGCCAGCAGTTGATTATGGATTGCCGCATGAGCGGAATCCACGTGTTCGAACGATCCTGGTGCGAGCACGGTAGCTTTCTTATGGAGGACTTCGATAGGCGGCACGGGCGGCCCACTGCACGGAAAACAGACGGCTTCAGCAAGACCTGTGCACACCAGTTGAGCGAGAATCGCGCGCTGATCCCACCCTCCGAAGGCGGCGCCACGCACTTCCACATAGTCAATTTCAATACGTTTCTCGACATCCTGAGCAATATTGCCAAAGAAGGATTCCTTCGTTCCCAATTGATAGAAGACAGCATAGATAAGGTTCACGCCCAGGATGCCGATAGCCTCTTGCTCGTTGGAATTGGAAGGATCCCGCAGGTTGATGTGGAGAATTATGTCGTTCGGTTGGCCGCCAGGTTGCAGTTGGAACCGCAGGCCGACCCAACCGTGAGGCTCATTTGTTCCGGCGTAGTTGCGGGCGGAGATGGTATCAACAAAGGAAAAGAAGCGGGCGTTCGATCCACGACTTTTGTTCAATTGGCTGATGAGTTGGGTCCATTCGCTATCCAGCATGGCTTGGAGGCGTCCTCCGGAAACGTAGCGCGCACCAGAACCGTACAAATCGTCGCTGACTTCCTTGTCATACGCAGAGATCGATTTAGCAACTGTCCCCGAGGCTCCACCTACCACCAGGAACCATCGTACGACTTCCTGGCCAGCGCCAATTTCGGCAAAGGAGCCGTAGCTGGTCGGATCGAGATTGATGCGGAGCGCTTTCTGATGAGTGTTGAGCTTTTCCATGGGCGCCATAGAACTTCTCCTTAGTAGTAGAGTGATTGACAGTTTTATCGAAGAGCGTCGGGCTGGTCAGGAATAGCGGGAAGCGCAAGATAAGATCACACTGCCCCCCATCCATGCCCACCACCGCACCTCTAATAAGCGCTTTCTTCATAAAGAACAGAAGAGAAGCGACGTGGTTTAGGAGGGCCCATTCGGCAACTTCAGGGCTTAGCGCCTGCTAACGAGCCACTGATTGCCTTCGTGCTACACCCGGGTTCCGCTCAACGAGCATTGCCGCCGGATTTGAGCTTCTTTGTGTGAACGCGATCAACTCACTCTGTTTCATCAAACTGCTGGATCCAACGAACAAGCAGCTCAGCGGTACAAGACTCACCCATCTCTGTATTCATCATCGCGTGATAGAGATAGCGCTCCGGCCAGCTCAATCCCAGGTGGTTCTTAATGAACGCGGCACGCTCTTTATCAATCGAGTCAACGTCTCTAATCGCGTCGCCTTCCGGAGTGCCTGCATCTATGAGCCGACGGATCTTGTGTTCACGAGGGGCATAGAGGAAGACTCTAAATACATCCTTGCGATTCCTCAGGAAATACTGCGAGCCTCTGCCCACAATGATGCACGGAGCCTCGGCGAGTGCCTTCTTAACTGCTGCCTCAGAGACGGCGGCAATCCGGCGCGCATCAAGTAGTTCAAGCCGATCGGCCGGAGGAAGGCCTCCCTCGAACGCACCCCGAAGAAACGACTTGAAGACTCTGTAGACCTTGGGATCGATCCTCCATTCTCTTCGCGCGACCGCTTCGGGAGTGCATCTGGTGAGATGCGCAATTTCCTGAGTGAGCAGATCGTCCCAAAGCTTCCAGCCGAGAAGCGCGGAGAGTTTGCCCGCTATTTCTGAGCCGCCGCATCCGAATTCACGTTCAATTGTGATTGCTCGAATCATGGTCGTATCCCCTACCCAACCGCGACATTTCCGCCAGCTCCGGGGTCATTCCTTTTCAGAAATAATGCGAGCACAAACAGAATCGCGCAAAGAGCCGCCAGGACCCAGAAAGTATCGAGATATGCAAGTGTGTGAGACTGTCGATTCACCAGACCGTAGAGTCTCGCAATGGCCTGATTGCGGGCATCTGCGTAGCTCAGTCCAGAGTGGGCGATCTTAGCGGTGAGAGCCTGGAACGCGGACCGAAATGCCGGGGAATCGGAAGTGAGGTGACCGACCAGGATCTGCTGATGATATTGCGCACGACGAACAATCATGGTTGTCACGATCGAAGTACCGATGCTGCTGCCGATGTTGCGCATGAAATTGACCAAACCGGATACACTGTTGCCTTTCTCTGCAGGCACTCCGATATAGCCTGCCATGGTAATCGGGACAAACAGAAATCCGATACCAATGACCTGCACAATGCGAAGCCACATAGCAAATGGGAAGCTGATCAGGAGATCTGTACGATATGCGGAGTAGTACAAACCGCACGCCAGGGCAAGCCAGCCGGCAGCAATCAGATATCGCGACTGGACCACTGTCGTGAGCCTCCCAACGATTGGCATCATCAGAAGCAAGACGAGACCGCTGGCGGAGAGTACGAGCCCAGCTAGCTCTGCGGTATACCCCATCAAGGTCTGGAGGAACTCCGGGATCATCACCAGTGTGCTGAACAACATGACGCCCATCATGAACATCATCAGATTCGCGGCGGCGAAATTGAAGTTCTTGAAGAGCCGCACATCAATGATGGGCTCCTTCCGGTACCATTCCCAGATGACCAGTGCGGTCAGGCATATGCCGGCGGTGATTGCGAGAGTCGCGATAAAGTGCGATCCAAACCAGTCGTCTTCCTGCCCCTTATCCAGTAGCACCTGTAAGCTGCCAACTCCGAGAGTGAGCATTGCTATTCCGATGTAATCAACACGGATTCCGGCGCCTTTGATCCGTCGGAGAGATGGCGGATCCTCGACTAGAGCGTAGGTTAGGTAAAGGGCCAATGCAGCGACCGGGATCTTGATGAAGAAGATCCATCGCCAGGAATAGTCGTCCGTGATCCATCCGCCCAGCATCGGTCCGATGGTCGGTGCTAGCACGGCGGTGATGCCATAAAGTGCAAAGGCCAGTCCGCGTTTTTCCGGTGGGAAGCTGTCGTTCAGAATCGCCTGCGCCATCGGCTGAAGTCCGCCGCCACCAACTCCCTGGATGGCCCTGAACAGCAGCAACATTGGAAGGCTCGGCGCGAGACCGCAGAGGAGTGAGCTTACGGTAAATAGAATCAACGAGAGCAGAAAATAGCGCTTGCGTCCAATGACCTCGGCGAGCCAGCCGCTGATGGGAAGGATGATCGCGTTGGCGGCCAGATAGGACGTTAGAACCCACGTGCTGTCGTCGTAGCTAGCGCCCAGGTTGCCAGCGATGTACGGCAGCGCAACGTTAGCGATGCTTGTGTCCAGAACCTCGAGGAAGGCGGCCATGGAAACCGTCACACCGATGATCCACGGGTTCACTTTTGGCTGCCAGGCGACCTGCTCAGGCAAGACTATTGAAACCGCAGTTGTCATCGCACGTATACCTTCACCACCACATTCATTCCGGGTCGAAGGTCGTGGTCACGATTCGCACCTGGGTCGAGGACTATCTTCACAGGGACACGCTGCACGATCTTCACGTAGTTGCCTGTCGCGTTTTCTGGAGGCAGAAGACTAAAGAGCGGCCCTGTAGCTCCAGCGATGCTGTTCACACGGCCTTCGTACGTTCTTCCTGTTGAATCGAGTGTGACTTCCGCCCTCTGGCCAGGTCTCATGTGCCGAAGCTGAGTTTCTTTAAAGTTCGCAGTAACCCAGACTCTATCGAGGGGAACGATTGTGAGCAGTTCTTCGCCAGGGTCAACGTTCATCCCCACAACAACCTTCTTGCTGACTTCTCCGCTCACCGGCGAGACAATTCTTGTGTAGCCCAAGTTCAATTCCGACTGGGCGAGAGTGGCCTGCTTTTGCTGTACAATCGCGGAAGCCGCCCGGGCGCGGGCACGCTCGGAGGCAACGCGCTGCGGCCCTGCCTGCGCCGCATCATATTCCGCTCTCGCTTCGACCAGATGATCGCGAGCCTGCTGGACTGCCTGCAATGCTGCCGCCTCATTAGCCTCGGCTTCCGCGACTGCGGCATCGTCTGTCTCAGCGCTGGCCAGCGCATGATCGTATACCTGTCGAGGTATCTCACTCTTGACTAGCAGCAGATGGTAGCGCTTTTCGTCATCTCGCCCTTTAGTGTCTTCCGCCCGGGCTTCCAGAATGCGCGCATGTGCGCTCAGGGCCTTCTTCTCGGCGGCAGCGACTCCTGCTTGAGCACTCTCGACATCCGACGATGAGTACTCCAAGCGGCTCGATGAATCGACCGATGTGATTGGAACGTTGATCGCGAGGGCCTTGGCTGATGCTTCGGCGTCTCCCAATTCAGCGCGTGCTTGATCAACAGCAACCCGGTAGTCTCGCGGGTCGATTTCAACGAGAGTCGAGCCCGCAGTAACGTATTGGTTGTCTTGGACGTTCACTCGCTGGACGTAGCCCTTAATGCGGGAGCTTACCGGGTACAAGTGAACATCCACCTGCGCATCGTCCGTTGATTCAAATCCGGACAAGTAGTGCCACAGCACGATGCAAAGCAGCACACCGGCAAGAGTCCCTAAGGCGACGACAAGCCATTTTTTCCTTTTCGAGCCGATCCTTGCAGGAGGGAGTTCCTCTCGCTCTGATGAAGAAATGATCGGTGTGCTCTCTTTCATTGCCCGACTCCTTTCAAATAGTTTTCGAAGCCAAATTCCGAATCGCCGATGGCTCGAGCGAGATCAAGTTTCGAAACATTGAAACTATAGAGGCTGGCGATATAAGACTCCTGCGCTGTGGCCAGGGCCTCCTGGGCCTGCACAATCTCGATATTGTCCGTTACTCCCGAAGCGAACCTGTCACGCGCCTGCTGCAGTGTCTGGTTAGCAAGCTCCGTCGCACTCTTCTCAACAGCAACGCGATCGCGAGAGGATGCCAGATCAAGAAAAGCATCACGAACGTCCTGATCGATCTGCCCGCGGAGGTTCCCGAGGGTTTGTCGAGCTCGACTCACGAGCGCATCTGCATGCAACTTATCGGCATGCACTTCTCCACCCTGGAACACCGGAATCTTGAGTTGTGCTGCGGCGTTGACCGTGCCATGGGAAGTCGCGGGGTTTACACCGATATCGCCATAGTCTGCGACAGCAGTTATCGAGGGGTAGCGCTCAGCACGGGTGGCAGCTTTCGTCAATTCCGCCGCGTGAACAGAGGCCATCGCACTGCGGAGGTCGGACCGTTGGGCGTAGGCATTGCTGAGTGCGTCATTGAGTGTTAGATCCGGGAGTGCTTCAAAAGCGACGTCAGTAATAAGCGCGAATGCCTGGCCAGCAGGTAGACCGATCGTTCGGGCTAAGACAAGTTTCTCTTTTGCCAGATCATTCCGCGCCAGAATGAGCTCTTGCTCCCGCTGCTCCAACTCGACCTCGGAACGGAGAACGTCGATCGCTGCAGCGATACCAGCCTTCTTCTGATCGAGAGTCTGCCGGTAGAGCGCATTTGCTGTATCCCGTTGTGCCTGAGCCGAACTCACGCGTGACTGATCTGCAATAGCCAGAAGATATGAAGATGCGACAGCCAGTACCACAAGGTCATGTGCGTCTCTGTAGTTGAAATTTGCTGCCCTTGCCTGTTCACCCGAAGCGCGCATTCGCTCGATGTCCTCCCAGTTGAAAACGTTCTGTTTCCAATGGGCGCGAGTGTCGAACACCCCAAACGGCCCGACTACGGGTTTTACACCTGGAAGGCGGAGACCTATTGTTGTCCTGGGCTCAAGCTGGTGCACTGCCAGACTCGTTTCGGTCGTGACATGGGGTAGTAAAGCACTCAAGGCTCGCAAGCGATCTGCCCGAGCATCGGATGTCACATCCGTGGACAGGAGTATACCCAAATTGCTTCTGAGACCGCGCTCAACCGCGTCGCGCAAGGATAACTGCAATTCGGTAGTCGAGACAGCTCCCGTTGGGACGCTTCCGGAGAAGGGAAAATGGAGCGACTGTTCTGTTTCGAAGGAGGCGTTCGCGGAAACTGCTGGAGCGTTTGGGAGAGACGGACCAGTCTGCGCTTCCATAGTCGTGAGACTTCCAAACAACATCAGCACTATTGAGAGACATTTCGTTATCAACAGGGTCTTGCTCCTCTCGGCGATCCCGCCAGCCTTCGGAGGCCCCGGTGCTATTGCTGACTCTTTAATTGGTGGTTCTGATAGATCTGGCCTCATGGACTTATTCCTCTCCCAAAAGTGTGTGTTTCGGTGGGTGTAGGTTGTTCCACACTGCCAACTGCGCGGGGGAATCAAACGCGCGTTAACTGGTGTGATTAAGCCTGAAGTACAGAGGCGAAGCCATTGGACGAAAGTATCGATCGATGCCAAGGTATCGGCCGAACACAATGCTGCCCTGGCAACGACGCCGGTTGAAGAGCTACCCGATCTCCCAATGGTTCAGCCGACCCGATCAATACCAAAGTATCGCCGATACCTTTGTCCAATTGTCTTCCCTCGCCGCTTCCGGCTTAATCGAAGGTACGGGGGAAACAAATGGGCAACACTCACCCCAACGGAATAATGCGTTTGGTCAAGGGTTCCGCCGCCTACTCGCCCGGCGCATGGCCCACACTTGCTGAGACCGCAGTGTCATCGAACTGCAATCACGCCATGTCTGCTCTCCACTCGAAATACAGAGCAGTGCGATCGATGACGCGTTCTCTTGCGGCGAGCTTGTCCGCTGAGGATCAGATGGTTCAATCGTGTGCCGACGCCAGTCCTGTGAAATGGCACCAGGCCCATACGACCTGGTTCTTCGAGACGTTTGTGCTGCGGCTGTTCCTTGTCGACTACAAACCCTTTCGCGAAGAGTTCCATCGGCTCTTCAATAGCTACTACATCTCCCTCGGTGAAGAGATTCCCGAGAAAACGCTGCGATCATCATTTTCGCGTCCAACCTTGGACGAGGTGATAGCATTCCGCGCTCACGTCGATCGGGAGATGGAAAGATTGTTTGCGCACTCAAGCGATGTAGAAGTATCCAGGCGCATCATCCTCGGCCTGAACCATGAACAGCAGCACCAGGAATTGGCACTGACCGATATCAAGAATGCATTCTTTTCGAATCCTCTCCACCCGGCATACCAGCCTGGTGCCCTGTCGAGAGACCGCGCTCATCCGGCACCCAAACTCCAATGGCTCGACTTTGAAGGTGGAATGACGGAAATCGGCTATTCGCCGAACTCGGAAATCGCTCTCGACTTCTGCTTTGACAATGAAACTCCGCGTCATAGGGTCTACCTGGAACCCTTCCAGATTGCGAACCGCAGCGTGACTTGCCGTGAGTATCTGGAGTTTATGTCGGACGACGGGTATGTGCGTCCCGGGCTCTGGCTTTCTGACGGCTGGGAGACTGTGAAGCAGTTGGGGTGGGAGGCACCGCTCTATTGGGAACGTGACTCTGGTGATGAGACCGGTTGGCGGGTTTTCACCCTGAGGGGCTGGCATGGGCTCTCAGACTTACTTGATACGGCCCTGTGCCACGTCAGCTTCTTCGAAGCCGATGCCTTTGCCAGGTGGCGCGGCTGTCGACTTCCGACGGAGGCTGAATGGGAAGCCATCGCGAGCCAGGTACCTCGACAAGGTAATCTCCTCGATGCAGGCAGGTTACATCCAGCCACGGCGGATGGCGCTGCGGGCATCGAGCAACTGTTTGGTGACTGTTGGGAGTGGACGGCCAGTCCCAACACGGGCTATCCAGGATACAAACCTCTTCCTGGTGCTCTCGGGGAATACAACGGCAAATTCATGTCTGGTCAGATGATCCTGCGGGGAGGGTCATGCGTCACACCGGCAGACCATGTGCGCGCGACCTATCGCAACTTCTTTCCCCCCGCGACACGATGGCAATTCTCCGGAATACGTTTAGCAAACTGAAGGATATCGCATGACCACCTCTTCCACTGCTTTCGATCTTGCGCTCTTTCCTGCTCTTAAAGAGCGCGAAGAACTAATTCGAGACGTGCAATCCGGACTCCATTTACGGCCGCGCTCGCTTAAACCATGGATGTTCTACGATGAGCTAGGCTCGCAACTTTTCGAACGGATTACGACATTAGCGGAGTACTATCCGACCCGCACCGAACGTTCACTACTTGAAAGCCACGCTGATGCGATCGTGGCTACGGCATGTGCCGGCTCGCGACCGCTACGTATTCTCGAACTCGGCGCAGGTACGGCCTCGAAGACGTGTGTGTTGCTGGCCGCCGCCGCGCGCAGGCGAATTGACGTGGTCTACATGCCTTTGGATGTATCGGTAGATGCTCTGGAGATCGCGTGCCAGAACGTTGAATGCACATTTCCGGGAGTGCTAACTGAACCTGTCGTCGTGAATTACGTCAAGAGTCCGCCACAACTCGAAGAATTCGATGGCTCTACCCTCGCGCTTTATCTCGGCTCAAGCATCGGCAACTTTCTGCCGGAGGAGGCGCGAACGATTCTCCGAAACCTGTGTCCCCAACTGCGAAGCGACGATGCGCTCGTTCTCGGAACAGATCTTGTGAAAGATGAGTCAACGCTGGTTGCTGCTTATGATGACAATGAGGGCGTGACCGCAGCGTTCAACCTGAACATCCTGAGCCGGCTCAACAAAGAGCTGGGTGCGACCTTTGACCCTGCTGGCTTTCGACATCGTGTCCGTTGGAATCCTCTCGAGTCACGGATTGAGATGCACCTCGAAAGCATTCGTGACCAGAACGTTCAGATCGCAGCTGCTGAGCTCGAGCTTCATTTCAGGCATGGTGAAACCATCCATACGGAGAGCAGCTACAAATTTAGCAGTGAGATGCTTGGCGCGCTCCTGTCAGACTCGGGCTTCGAAATTCAACAGGCTTGGAAAGATGCGCGCGAGTGGTATGCACTAACACTCAGCCATCGGCGCCACGAGGATGCGCACGATTGAGATTCAGATCGCGGCACACAGGAACCCAGAGCTAGAACTAGAACTAGTTGCATAAATGCCTCAAGGTGATGATGAGGCAAGCACAGTGAAAGAATCCTTGGTAGACGCTCAGGATGCGGTCGTAACGCACCTGAACGCGACGGAAGTTCTGCAACCAAGCGTT
>Ga0307375_10000275_pt1 | contig 68852 bp, 51 predicted proteins | sample TR1MG_FD_202531 | JGI IMG/M metagenome (GOLD analysis project Ga0307375, IMG submission 202531) | Soil microbial communities from Risofladan, Vaasa, Finland - TR-1 | ecosystem: Environmental > Terrestrial > Soil > Coastal area > Acid sulfate soil | place: Finland: Risofladan, Vaasa | collected... | reverse complement strand
GCGCGCCTGCGTGTTCGGGTAGTAGCCGAGCTTCTCGACCACCTTCCACACCCTCTTTGCAAGCTGAGGGTCAACGGTCGGCACATGGTTGATGGTCCGTGATACCGTCGCCGTTGAAACTTTGGCAAGTCGTGCTATCTCGCGTATGTCCATTCCAGGTCCGCTCGTTTACCGTTGCGCAATGTTCACCGATCCCAACTGCAATAGTGGCCCACAGCAATACTCCATTACCGCGTGGAGAATCGTAGCACGGTAGTCGAGTGAAAGTGCTGTCCCGGTTTCAATTCCGTCGTGGGGAAGTTCGGGTGATTCGGCGCGTCCGGATAGTGCTGCGTTTCAAGGGTAAGTCCATAGTGCTTTTTGTACACCTTCCCATCCTTGCCGGTCAGTGTTCCATCCAGATAATTGCCGGTGTAGAACTGCAGCCCTGGTTCGGTGGTGTAGACGGTCAACACGCGTCCCGTCGTGCGGTCGTAGACTTCGGCCGCCTCGGCCATTTTTCCGTTTTGACTGTCGAGCACCCAGTTGTCGTCATAGCCTTTGGCAAAGTGCAGTTGCTCGTTGTTCTCGTTGATGCGCGCGCCGATTTCCGTGAGCTTGCGGAAATCAAACGGCGTGCCGGCAACCGGCGCAATCTCGCCCGTGGGAATTTGCGTAGCGTCGGTCGGTGTGTAGTGGCTGGCATTGATCTTCAGCTCTTCCGGGAGGATCGTGCCGTTGCCCTGGCCGGCAAGATTGAAGTAGGAGTGGTTGGTCAGGTTGAGGATTGTATCCTTGTCCGTAGTTGCCGAGTAATCGATGAGCAACTCGTTGCCTTGCAGCGTATAGCGGACCGTGACGCTCAATGTCCCCGGATATCCCTGGTCGCCATCCTTACTTATGTGGGTCAATTCGATGCCATTCTTGATCTCTTTGGCGTTCCACACAACCTTATCGAAGCCCTTGACGCCGCCATGGAGAGAGTTGACGCCGTTGTTAACGGGAAGCGTGTAGGTCTTGCCGTCGAGCGTGAACTTGCCATGCGCAATACGATTGGCGAAACGTCCAATGGTGGCGCCGAAGTACGCTGGGTTTCCCGTCTTCACATATTGGCTGAGGGAATCGAAACCGAGCACAACGTCGGCCTCCTTGCCATGGCGGTCCGGCACTTGCAGCGATTGCAGGACGCCGCCGTAGGTCATGATGCGAGCTTCGATCTTGCCGCTCTTCAGGGTGTAGAGTTCGACCGGAGTTCCATTCGGCGTTTTGCCGAATGGCTGTCTAGTCACCTTGGTGAGTTCGGATTGTGCCTGAATCGTGATTGTCATAAACGCTAACAAAATGACCGCAAGTTTCATGGTTGACTCTCTTTGTGCGCGAATGCGCAGCAAGGTCGCCTTTATTGATTCGCGACCGAACGCCGAAGGACGAATTCTGCTGTACGGATCAGTGTTGGCAACACGTCCGAGAATGCATATCCTTCTCGCTCGCCGAATTGAAAGTACAGTTTGTGATAGAGCGGATAGAGATCATCATAGACCTTCTGCTCGGCCTGGTCTGGCTTGAATTGTTTGTGCTGTGTGCAGATCCGTTGTTGTGCTTCTTCCACTGTCGTGAACGTTCCCGCCGCGAGAAAAGCGAAGATCGCCGAGCCCAGACTGACCGTGCTTTGTGCTGGAACAAGTACCGGCCGCCCCAGCACATTCGCGTAGACCTGGTTAAGCACGTCATTCTTCTGCGGAATACCGCCGGCGTTGATCACGCGCTTGATATGCACGCCGTGTTCGGCCATGCGGTCGAGAATGACGCGTGTGTGGAATGCCGTGCCTTCGATGGCGGCAAACAACTCGTCCTGCGCCGTGCTCGCCAGGTTCCATCCCAGGGTGATGCCGCGCAGGTTGGGATTGACCAGCACCGTGCGGTCGCCGTTGTCCCAGGTCATGCGAAGCAGGCCGGTCTGGCCGGCGCGATAGTGTTCCAATCCCTTACTCAGGGTTGCGACGTCCGTCCCGGCCCGGCGCGCAATCGCACTGAAGATGTCGCCGACGGCGGAAAGTCCAGCTTCAATGCCAGTCTTCAGCGGATGAACGCTGCCGTGCACGACTCCGCAAACTCCCAGTACAAGGTTCGGCGAAGGCGTGATGCCGATGATGCAGGTCGAAGTCCCGACGACGTTCACCATGTCGTCGGTGCGGCAGCCGGCGCCGATGGCGTCCCAGTGCGCGTCGAAGGCCCCCACTGGAATCGGAATGCCAGCCTTCAGTCCGAGTTTGTTCGCCCACTCAGCCGAGAGGTGGCCGGCAATCTGGTCCGAGGTTGCGTACTCGCCCTCGAGCTTGGTGCGAACGCCGGCAAGCAATGGATCGACCGCCGTGAGAAAATCTTCCGGAGGCAAACCTCCGAGTGTGCGATTCCACAGCCACTTGTGGCCCATGGCGCAGACGCTGCGCTTGACCTTGGCAGGATCGGTTATGCCGCAAAGCGTGGCAGCCACCATGTCGCAGTGTTCAAACGCGGAAGCAAACTCGGCGCGCTGCGAAGGATTGTGGCGCAACCAGTGCAGCAGCTTCGAGAAACCCCACTCCGAGGAGTACACGCCGCCGCACCACTCAATGGCTTCCAACTTCAGCCGATGCGCCGTCTCCGTGATCTCAGCCGCCTCTGCCTTGGCGCGGTGATCGCACCACAGGTAGTACTCGCCCAGCGGTTGCATGTGGCTGTCCACCGGAATCACCGACGAACCGGTCGTGTCCAGCGCGATGGCCTGAACGTCCGCGCCCGCTATGCCAGCCTGCGCGACTGCGGCACGAGTCGCTTCGGCGAGCGCCCGCATGTGGTCCTGGTGGGACTGCGTTGCGTATTCGGGATCCTCGCGCTTGCGGTGCAGCGGATACTCCGCCATCGCCGACGCAAGAATGCCGCGCTCGCTATCGACGATCGCGACTCGAACGCTGAGCGTTCCAAAATCCACGCCCGCTACAACCGCCATTCCGTTTCTCCCTACTGCCGGCCGTGGAAGTACATCTCCCAGCCCATGTATCGTGTTGCCGCCTCGTGCACCGCCGGAGCCACAGAGGAAAGATTAGCCGCCACGTGGTGCTCGAAACCGTTCTCGCAGATGTAGCGCAACAGTTTCTGCATCTGCGGAATCTCCACCACCCCCGCACCGCCGAAGGTCGTCAGCGGATCGTCCGTGAAGCGTCCCTCGCCGACGTAGCCACGCATCTTGCCCGACGTGTCGTCGGTGGAAAAGCGCGCAAAGCTCATCGGGCTCGGCTTCACCAGACCCACACAGGTGCCGAACGTGTTCTCCGCACCGACCGTCCCCGCGATGATCGCCTGGTAGTCCATCTTGACTTCTACTTCGCGGAAGAAGTGTTTCGGCAGGTTCGAGCAGTGGAAGCAAACAGCCTTGTCCGGATCGCTGCCGTAGTTGTTATTCCAATCAAGCAAGGCCGAAGGGGTTTCAGAAGCCAGGCGCAGCGCGTGCATTCCCAGCACGCCGCAGATGTCCACTTCGCACGCGCTGGAAAGCAGATCGTTGCTCATCATGCTCATCACCGTGCACGGCACCACGCCAAGGTTCTCTTCAATCGAGGTCCAGCATTGCACCGCGCTGATCGAGACTTCCGTCGCAGCCATCCACTCGTCGATCACCGCGCCAAGCTTGGACATCTTGAGCAACGCGGCCTGCGGCACGTTGCTGGTGTTGACATACTTCTGGATGGCCGCCAGCTTGGCCTGCGCGCGATCGTCGTCATCCTTCATGCGCTCGATGCGCCCAAGGACTTCGGAGAGGTCGAGCGTTTCGATCGAGATGCCGTTTACCTCCAAAATCTTCTCGCTGTAGCGGACGGTGTTGAACGCCGTGGGACGGGCGCCGATGGCGCCCACGCGCAGATTGCGAAACCCCTTGACCACGCGGCACACCGCCGAAAACCACTCCAAGTCCCTCGCGAACTCAGGCGAGTCGGGAGCTTCCGTGTGCAGAGTGGTGATCGAGTAGGGAATGCCGTATTGCCGTAGGTTATTGCACGCAGACATCTTGCCACAGAAGCTGTCGCGACGAAACGCGATGGTCATCTTCGACGAGTCGTCGGGAGTCGCCTGGATCAGCACCGGCACGCGCAGATCCGCCAACCGTAGCGTGTCGGCAATCGCGCGCTCTTCGCCGAAGTTCGGCAGGGTGACGATGATGCCGTCAATGCGCTCCCGATGCTTCTTGAACAGATCCGCACATCGCCGCGACTCCTCGCGTGTTTCCACCGCACCGTGTTTACTTTCCTCCGGACTCAGGACGATGACTTCCATACCTGCCGATTGCAGGACTCGGATCATCTCTTCCCGCCCGCTCTTCGCCAGGTGATCGGGAAAGAATCCGCGGTTGCCCACAATCAGGCCCATGGTCATTGCTTTATCTGACATAAAACTCCTTGAGAACGAATCGACTCATCGCGAGGAATCACGCCCCGGCAAGAATCGGAGACAGTAAAAAACACCTAGAATGAATAGCACCAGTCCCCACCACAGGCTCGCATGAAGGCGAAATAGTACGACCGGGTGTATTGGTGGGCGGAACAATTCCCATGCGCCTGCTCCGGCAATCAAAGCTCCATTGACGAGCAGGGATACGCCGATAAAGAACCAGATAGAGATTTCACCGTCACGCATTCCGTCCCCCCCAGCTCGTTACCAGAACAATATATTGATAACTATAAATATGACGCCCACGATCACGGCCCAGAACATTGGCCGCTTGTAAATCGGCAGGGCAGCCTCGTGCGGCAGCGCCGTTACTCCGTAGACCAGTCCTCCGAGTTCGCTCTCCGGCCTGGCTTTTGTCACCAGGCTGACGGTCACCGTCACCAGCACGCACGCGATCCATGACCAGAGTGCTCGGTACATGTTTTCCGACATGGCCTTCGCGTCGCTCGAGAGCGCCACGTAGCGCAGCGCGCTGTGATCCAATTTCACCCACGCCCACAGGCCCACCGACGACAGCGTGCCAACCAGCAGTCCCCAGAATCCGCCTTTCGGCGTTGCGCGTTTCCAGAGCATCCCGAGAATCACCGTTCCGAACAGCGGTGCAATGAAGAAGCTGAACAGCGCCTGCACGTAATCCATGATGCTGGCAAACTGCATCACCAGGTATGCCGTACCGATCGAGATGACTACGCCAAGCACCGTGCACCAGCGGCCCATGTTGACGTAGTGTTCGTCGCGAGCATTCTTGTTGATGAGCTCGCGGTAAATATCGTAGGTCCAAACCGTGGTAAAGGCGCTGACGTTCCCCGCCATTCCTGACATGAAGCCCGCTACCAGTGCCGTAATGCCAAGTCCGAGTAATCCCGGTCCGCAATATCGCGCCAGCATCAACGGCAGTACTTCGTTGTAGCTGAACGCTCCCGTCGCAACCGCTTTCGTTTCGCCGACCAGCTTCATTGGCAGAACCGCCAGCGCCAGCAACCCGGGCAGGATCACGATGAAGGGAACCATCATTTTGAAAGCAGCACCGATAATCGGAGCCATCTTCGCCGACCGCAAGTCCTTGGCGGCGAGCACGCGCTGAACCACCAGGAAGTCCGTCGTCCAGTATCCGAACGAAATGACGAAGCCGAGGCCGAAAACGATTCCTGTCCAGTGGATGCCCATCGGATTCGCTTTGAATGACCCCAGCGTTGACCACAGATGGGTGTAGGCAGGCGAAGCATTGTGTGCAATCTGCGCTTTCAGGTTCGTCCACCCGCCGGCATCGATCAATCCGATAATCGGAATGAGCAACGCACCAGCCCAGATCAATACGAATTGCAACACCTCATTAAAGATGGCCGAGCGCAACCCGCCGAGCGCAACGTACACCGCCACCGTGATGGAAGATACCCAGATGCTGAAGTGAATATTCCAGCCAAGCACCACTTCCAACACAAGCGCCATCGCGTACATATTGATCCCGCTCATCAACACGGTCATAAAGGCAAACGAGATCGCCGAGAGCGCGGAAGTCGACTGTCCAAAGCGCAGCTTTAAATATCCAGGGACGGAATGTGTTTTCGAAATGTAGTAGAACGGCATCATTACGATGCCGAGAAATAGCATCGCCGGAATTGCACCGATCCAGTACCAGTGGGCCGCCAGAATGCCATATTGATAGGCTGCCGCTGCCCATCCCATCAGCTCGAGAGAACCGAGATTCGCCGAAAGAAAACTCAATCCGGCAACCCACGCAGTCATCTCGCGTCCAGCCATGAAAAAATCTTCGCCTGTGTTGGAACGGCGGCGAAGATACCAACCGATCGTCAGCACCAATAAGAAGTAGAAGGCGATAATCGCGACGTCTACCGGTGCCAGGTGCACAAGCGTATTGGTCGTCACCATCACCATCGCGGGGATCATTTTCATTTCCGTACCTGTCCGTAATATGCGTTGGCGCCGTGCTTGCGCAGGTAGTGCTTGTCGTGCAGTGTGCGTGAGATGGGTTGCACCGAAGAATCGATGCCAAAACTGAAGTAAGCTATCTTGGCCACAGCTTCCAGAACCACTGCGTTGTGTGCAGCGGTACTCGCATCCGGTCCCCACGTAAAGGGTCCGTGATTTGCAACCAGCACGGCCGGCATCGCCTTGTAATCGAGAGATGAGAAAGCCCGTACGATCGCGTCACCGGTATTTTTCTCGTACTCCGTCGCGATCTCGCCGTCGCTCATCACGCCGGTTACCGGGATCGGACCGTAGAAGTAGTCGGCGTGTGTCGTTCCGAGGCAGGGAATCGCCCGACGCGCCTGCGCCCATGCTGTGGCGTATTCCGAATGCGTATGAGTTACGCCGCCGATCGATGGGAAATGTCGATACAGAACGAGATGTGTCGCCAGATCGGAAGATGGCCGCAGATCGCCTTCCACAACCGTACCGGCGAGATCCGTTACAACCATGTGCTCCGGTTTCAGACTCTCGTACGGAACACCGCTCGGCTTGATGACGACTAACTGCTGCTCACGAGAGATTCCGCTGGCGTTTCCGAAGGTGTACAGAACCAGGCCCCTTCGCCCCAGCTCCAGGTTCGCGTCCAGCACTTGCCTTCGCAGTTCGTCCAGCAACATGAAACCCCATATTCAAAACAGTAATTAGTGAGAAACCGTTTACTTTCCAAGTGAAAATAGTGAAGTACGTCCGCTTTGTCAATGATCATTTCATGCGGCCGCCTGGAAAGTCCAAGTCCGCGCATAGGCTGCACTGTACTCGGTTCCATGGCACAAATAGGACAAAAGCACCCTATTATTTAGAAAAAATGCCTTGACAATAAAAGGCATAATGTATACAAAGTGCAACATTCTCTTTTGGCTTGACGTGCTCAAGGGGAATGATGCAATGAGTAAACGTTTCCTGTAAGTTGTTTCCCGGATCAACTCGATAGGTTTTGCAGGATCGGCGCAGGGTTCCGTTTCACTGGATCCATTGAAGATTTCAGGCGTGACTCATCAATGAGGAGGAGGGAGTATGTGTCGGAGGTTATGTCGGAATGTACTTACCGTCATAGGAATCGCCTTAATTATGTTTGGAGCGGGCGTTCCTTTTGCATTGGCGCAGCAAGGATCGCAGGGGTCCGTTGCTGTCACCGTGTTCGACCCAAGCGGCAGAGTCGTGCCGGGAGCGGAGCTGGAACTTCGCAATCTTTCAACCAACGATACCCGGAAGGCCGTTACGCAGAACCAGGGAACCTACAACTTTGTTGGCCTTCCCATCGGAACCTATGAGCTGACCGTCTCGAGAAACGGCTTCCGCACAGGCAAGTATCAATCCGTTCTCGTCCAGGCAGCGCGCGTCACCGACTTGAGCGCAAAACTGAAGGTCGGCGGTGCGAATGAAACCGTCGAGGTCACCGCTGCGGCAACGCCGGTCATGCAGAAGAGTTCCAGCGACATCAGCACCACGATCAATATCAAGCAGATTGAAGATCTTCCTCTCGGTGGTCGCGATCTGTCTCAACTGGCGCAATTGACCCCAGGCTACAACGGTACGTGGAACGGCCTTCCGCAGAACGCCGAGGGCAACAACATCGACGGAGTCATCGGCAGTCCAACCCGCATGAAGTTCTATGGAAATGCCGCGCCGATCGTTTCGCCCCGCCTCGAAGACATCCAGGAAATGACCGTTTCGACCGATCAGCTCAACGTGAACCAGGGCTTCGGCCAGGCGAATATGCAGGTCAACTTCGTGACCCGCAGTGGAACAAACCGGTTCCATGGCCGTGTATTTGAAGACTTCCGCAACTCTGCGCTGAACGCTAACAGCTGGTACAACAACGCGGCTGGACTCCCGAAGAACCACCTGATTCTGAACGAATTTGGTGGCAGCCTCGGCGGCCCAATCATCAAAGACAAACTGTTCTTCTTCGGTTCGTATTCTGAATCGAAGCAGCCGGGCAGCGTCAATGCCTCCAACCTTGTGATGACTCAGGCGGCGCAGAACGGCATGTACACCTACAAGGGCACCGATGGCCAGATGCACACGGTGAACGTTCTCGATACCGCCCACAATTACAACTCATCACTTCCGGGAACCGTCAATCCTGTCATCGCCTCTGAACTTCAGGCCATCAATGGCACCACCAGCGCGGGAGTGCTGAGTGCGCTCCAGGACCCCAATCTTCAGAAGTTGGACTGGCTCGTTCCGGCCCCGACTACCTACTACTATCCAACCGTTCGCATCGACTACAACATGTCGCAGAAAGTGCGCATGAACCTGGCGTGGAACCAGACAAAGAACGATCAGCCGGCCGGCGCACTGCCGATTTTCCCGGGGTCCAGTTTTGCCGACACTGGAGCAGCCAACAGGTTCAGCAGCTACACGGCGGCCTATGGTCTTGAATGGACCATCTCCCCAACGCTGATCAACGAATTCCGCGGCGGCTTCCTCTATAACAACCAGAAGTGGTCGTACAACGCCAAGCCCACGTGGGACACAAGTCCGGCCATCGCCTGGAACTTCTACAACGCCGGGTATCCATACGGCGGCAACATGTCCGGACAGCAGTTCAATCTGCCGGTTTCCACGTACTATCCGGTGTTTAACCTCTCGGACACGATGACCTGGCAGCACGGCGCGCATACCATGAGCTACGGTTTCTCGTGGTATCGCGAGCAGGATCACTACTGGAATCCTCCCGAGGGCTATCCCAACTACAGCCTTGGCCTCGTGAACGGTGACCCGGCCTTGCAGGCATTCACTAATTCCGGTTCGAATCCTTCGCTGCCTTACGCGACCTCTGCAGGCTTGGCGGAAGCCCAGCAGCTTTACGCCATTCTTGCCGGTCGCATCAGCAACGTCGGCGGACAGTTCGCTTACGTGCCGTCCTCGGGTAATTATCCTCAGAAGGTCGGCGCCTATAACCTCGACGAGTTGCAGAAGGCATGGGGCCTCTTCTTCCAGGATTCCTACCGGCTCCGTCCAAACCTCACCCTCAACTATGGTCTTCGCTGGGACTTCACCGGCGACAACTTCGATCTTACGGGTGCGTATCATGGCGCCTCGCCGTCCGCGATCTTCGGGCCTTCCGGAATCAACAACCTCTTCAATCCCGGTTCGCTCAAGGGAGACATGAATCCCCAGCTCGTGGCCAGCAGTCACCAGTACAATCCGTGGAATGTCAGTCCGCAGCCCCAGGTTGGCATTGCGTGGAGTCCTGCGTTTGACAATGGGCTCCTCCGGAAACTGACGGGCGGCAGCGGCAACAGTGTGATCCGCGCAGGCTTCTCGCTCCGCCGCTTCACGGAACCCCAACAGTACTTCTGGGATAACGCCTCCGACTACGGTGCGTTCTTCTATCAGAACTTCTACCTCAACTCGAACACCACCGGCCAGCCTGGCACGTTCATGCCGGGGAGCCTATCACTTGGCGACAAACTTCCGTCCTATGGACTGGACCCGCAAAGCTACGTGCAGTCGGCACCCGAGTCCGCCTACACGTTCCTCTATAACGTTGGCGTCAATGGTATTAATCCGCACATCCAGCAGCCGTACACGATGTCGTGGAACTTTGGCCTCCAGCGCCAACTCGGAAACAGCCGTGCCCTTGAGGTTCGTTATGTTGGCAGCCGCACGGTTCATCAGTGGATATCGGTGAATCCGAACGAAGTCAACATTTTCGAAAACGGATTCCTGAAGCAGTTCCAGGCCGCACAGGCGAATCTCAAGATCAACCAGCAGAACGGAATCACCTCGTTCGCCGACAACGGATTCTCCGGTCAACAACCCGTGCCGATCTTCATGGCGGCTTTCGCCGGTGAAGGCCCGGGTGGCAACGGCGTACCCCTGGCGGATTTCGCCAATACGAACTTCATCAGCATGCTGCAAACCGGCCAGGCCGGCGCCTTCGCTCAGGTCCTGAGCGGAATCGGCGGTCCCGTCCCCTACTTCTGCAACCTCGTAGGATCTGCGTTCACTCCCTGCGCCACCAACGCTGGCTTCAGCGGTCCCGGCGCCGGGTATCCCATCAACTTCTTCCAGGCCAATCCCTATGCCGCTGGTTCCAGCATCGGCTACATGGAAGCCGCCGGCTACTCCACATACAACGGTTTGCAGATCGATTTTCGTCAGCAGACGTGGCATGGTCTGGAGTTCGACGCCAACTACACCTGGAGCCACACTTTGGGTGCAAACGCGCCGGATGCCGGATTCAACTGGACCGCATATTTCCCGCAGTACACCATGCGTAATCTCCGGTTGAACTACGCTCCCACCAGCTTCGACCTTCGCCATGTCATTCACGTCAACGCAACCTATGACCTGCCGTTCGGTCGCGGCCGCCAGTTCCTGGATCGTGGCGGTGTCCTCAATGCCCTGGCTGGCGGATGGACCATTGGAACCATCTTCACCTTCCAGACCGGCGCCCCGTTTGCTATCAACGGAGGCAACTACACCTACAACGACTATGCCGATGGCGGCATCACTCTGAATGGAGTTTCCACCGCGCAATTGCAGAGTGCGGTTGGGGTCTACCACGTACCTGGGTCCACGTTTGTCGACCTGATCAATCCAAAGTACTTGGCCAGCGCGCAAGGTGGCGGATCCAACACCAGTTTGATCGCTTCCAACACGGTGCCCGGAACCATCGGCCAGATTATCTATCTCCACGGTCCCCACCAGTGGTTTGACGATATGGCCATCACCAAGCGCGTTCCTATTCACGAAGGCTTGAACTTTGTCCTGCAGGGCGAGTTCCTCAACGCCTTCAATCACCCGAACTTCGGATCGCAGTGGTACACCTCGAATGTACAGAACTCCGGGTTTGGAACGGGTGCCGTAACCAACAGCCCGCGCACGATTGAACTGCGAGCGAATATCGAGTTCTAACGGTGTTCCTTGCCCGATCCTCTGTAGTAGTAGAGCTGCATTCACCGGACGCCGCGTACCTGCGACGCCTGGTGAATGCAGAGTTTTGTGTGATACATCCCCTAATCGACAGATGTCGATCATGACGGCTGTGTCGGTCACTGGCACAAGTTTCGGAGATGATGGAATGTTCCACTGGATCACCATCCGGCTATTGTGGTCCCTAGCGCGGCAGGTGGATGATTGTATGCCCTGTTGAAAGGGCATATTGGTTCCGCAATGCATTTCATAAAGTCGCAGCCTACAGTTCCTGACATGAAAGGACCTACACTCGCCATGAAAAAGCTCCTTGGAATGATTGTTCTTCTGATGCTGGCTCTGTCATCTGCCGCCGTCGCTCAGAAACTGGCAGCGACTCCGCCAATGGGCTGGAATAGTTGGAATCACTTTGGATGCAAGATCACCGCTGCCGACGTTCGCGCCGCCGCCGATGCCATCGCCAGCAATGGAATGAAACAGGCGGGCTACATTTACGTCAACATCGACGATTGCTGGCAGGGCACGCGTGACGCGCAGGGAAACATTCATCCGAACGCAAGGCTGGGCGATATTAAAGCGCTTGCCGATTATGTTCATAGCAAGGGCCTGAAGATCGGAATCTATTCTTCGCCCGGTCCCAAGACCTGTGCCGGTTACGAGGGCAGCTACGGACACGAGGAGCAGGATGCGAAACAGTACGCAGCCTGGGGAATTGACTATCTCAAGTACGACTGGTGCAGCGCGAGCCGTGTTTACAAGCCGGAACAAATGCAGGCGGTCTACAAGAAGATGCACGACGCGCTGCTGAAAACAGGTCGCCCCATCGTTTATAGCCTCTGCCAGTATGGATGGCAGGATGTCTGGAGGTGGGGAGCTTCCGTCGGTGGGAATCTCTGGCGCACAACGGGCGATATAAGCGACCACTACGACCGCATGTCCGTCATTGGCTTCGATCAGAACGGACTACAGAAGTTCGCCGGCCCCGGCCACTGGAACGATCCCGACATGTTGGAGATTGGCAATGGCGGCATGAGCCACGACGAGGAACTCACACACATGAGCCTTTGGGCGATTCTCGCCGCCCCACTGCTGGCTGGAAACGATCTTTCCAAGATGAGTGCCGACACGCTGAGCATCCTGACGAACCACGAAGTGATTGCCGTGGATCAGGACCCGAAAGGAATCCAGGGACACCGCGTGACTCAGGAGGGACCGCTCGAAGTTTGGGAGAAGCCGCTCTCGGACGGAAGCATCGCAGTTGGTCTCTTCAATCGCGGCACATGGGTCAGCCCGATCACCGTCAATTTTCGCGAGCTTGGCATCAATACGCCCGTGAAAGTTCGTGACCTTTGGAAGCACGAGGATCTTGGTGTGTTCCATGGAAGCTTCACCGCAACCGTTCCTTATCACGGTGTCGTCCTGGTCAAATTAACCAGGACGAAATAGAAGCTCCGCTCACCACACGGCATCACGATAAACGAGCCCGGCGCTGTGTCCGCGCCGGGAAAATCTCAAGGATCCTTTATGGCTCAGTCGATCTCACGCCGGCAGTTTGTCAAGAGTGCGACTGCACTTTCCGCTGCGGCGTTTCTCCCAACTTCCTCCACTGCATCGTCCACTTCGTCCACTCAAAAAGTCGAGATCTGGGTTGACGATGAGATCGGTCTGGTTCGTCCGGACCTGCACGGTCAATTTGCCGAGCATCTCGGCTCATGCGTCTATGGCGGACTGTGGGTAGGGAAGAACTCTCCCATCCCAAACATTCAGGGCTACAGGAAACAGGCGGTGGAATACCTCCGCGATTTGGGTGTTCCGGTTTTGCGCTGGCCTGGCGGATGTTTTGCCGATGACTATCACTGGCGTGACGGGATCGGTCCGCTTTCGCAGCGTCCGCGAACCGTCAATATTCACTGGGGCGGTAATGTCGAAGACAACAGTTTCGGCACGCATGAGTTTGTCGGACTGTGCCGGTTGATCGGCGCCGAACCTTATTTTGCGGGTAACGTTGGCAGCGGTTCTCCGCGCGAACTACGCGACTGGATCGAATACTGCAATTATCCCGCTGGAAGCACTCTCTCCGACGAGCGCGTCACCAACGGATCGAAGGAGCCGTTCAATATCCGTTACTGGGGAATCGGCAACGAAAATTGGGGATGTGGCGGCGACATGCGCCCGGAGGAGTACGCACACCTCTTCCGCGATTTTTCCGTCTACACTCACGGTTTTGGAGACACCAGAATCTTCCGCGTCGCCTGCGGTCCCTCGGGTGACGATCTTCACTGGTCGCACGGCCTGCTCGATGGCATCCGCGAGAATCTTCCCGACGGACTCTCCATGCACTACTACTCTGGCGGCCAGGATTACTCCACCACTTTTACTCCGGAACACATGGACGCCCAACTCGCCAGCTATGCCAAGGTCGAGGAAGCCATCGTACAGCAGCGCGCCGTGCTCGACAGCTATCGAGGAGGTCCCAAGGTTGCATTGATTCTGGATGAGTGGGGCGTGTGGGATCGCATCTCCGAAGAAGACGAAAAGCGCTACGGCGCGCTCTGGCAGCAGAGCACCATGCGCAGTGCAGTGGCCGCTGGACTCGGCCTGAATATCTTCAATCGGCAAGCCGACAAACTGTATATGTGCAACATCGCGCAGATTGTGAATGTGCTGCAATCGATGTTGCTCACCGACGGCCCAGAAGGCCGCCAGTGTGTCCGCACAACCAGTTATTACGCCTTCCTTCTCTTCAAGCCACACAGGTCGAAAACAGCAGTGCGCGTTGAGAACAGCGATTCGTCGCCGCTCGGACTCTCCGTGTCCGCTTCCAAGAGCGACAAGGAACTGGTTGTCTCCTTAGTGAACCCGCACTACGACCGCGATCTGCATGTGGATTGCGTCGTGAAGGGAAGCCGTGCACGCAGCGGAACGGCGCAGATCCTGCACAACGGCGACTGGAACGCGTGCAACAGCTTTACCAACCCCGATGCCGTTGTTCCGCGGCAGCACGCAATTGGAGTGGACGCTAACGGAATCCACGTGGACGTTCCGCGAATGTCCGTCATCACGGCCACCATGCAGACGGCGTGAGTCGTGGCGGTAAGGAGTTAAGCATTGGCCGCCGCCAACAAATCAGCGAGAAGTCCGGGAGGCCCTCTTCGGACCCACGGGCGTGGATTGGCTGGAGAGCCGCTTTTCCTGTAGGACTTTTTTCAATGACTGTCCCGCGAACTGGATATGTTGACGGAGTAATTTGCAGGCCGCAGCGGTCTCGCGTTTGCGGCAGAGATGAAGAAGTTCGTGATGTTCCTGGTTGGCTCGTTTTACGCCATGCGTCAGATACAACTGGAGGCGGGTGTAGCGCTCCCCATTGTTGTTGACGTTTCGAATAATCGACATGAAGTGAGGACGGTTCGCGCGGGAGTAGAGGATGGAATGGAATTGCCAGTTGAGACGGCCCCAGAGAGAAACGCTCTCCTCCCGCCGGAGTTCCATCACATATTGGTGCAGGACTTCATCGGCCTCGGCAAAATCCTCTTCCGTGAGCCGCGGAATCGACAGCTTCAGTACGTCCGGCTCCAGCAGGGCCCTGATCGTGAAGAGTTCCTCAATGTCGTTCGGAGAGAGTGCGGTGACGACCGCACCCCGGTTCGGAACAATTGCGATCAAGCCCTCCGCTTCCAGTTGCCGTAACGCTTCGCGAACCGGAATACGGCTCACCTGGAACTGGGCCGCAATCGCGTCTTGCCGCAGTTGCGAATTCTCAGGAACTTCGCCGCGGATGATTTGTTCGCGTAATTTTTCAGCGACCGCGGATGCCAGTGACAATCGCGGAATACCGCCTCCAAGCGTCGCTCCCGTTTCCATGTTCTTTGTTCCTCTCCAAAACTCCTCAGCAATATACCACGCTACCTTTGCGATACCTCCAGGCGCTCGACCGGCCGAAGAGGCATGGACTCTTATTGGGATTATTCCGCATCTGCGCTGCTTCCGTATCTGCGGGCGATCACTACGCAACGCAAAAGGGGAAATTGCTTGCAATGGTAGATTGGATACAGTATATACGTTTCGTCCGCTGTCTTGGTGCGGATGTCAACCAGTTCTAACGAGACTGCATAACTCTGAAGCTCAATATTGCGTGCATCTGATTGGCGCTGCAATCGCAACGGGATCATCGCCTTCGCCTGCTTTTACAATTTGCGGCCGTGGGCATCGAACCGCCAGGCGAATTCGGAGTAATGCGAGGTGAAAAGAATGAAAACCCGCCGTTCGTCGTGCTGGAAGCTCTTCATTGCCGTCATAACGATTTTTCTACTGGCTATAACTTCATCGGCGCAGCGCTACCGTCGCGGCGAGCGGGAGGGTGGCCTTCACTTCCGCTTCATTGGCCCGGTCGTTGGAAACCGCGTTGCCTCCTTTGCCGGAGTGCCCGGCGATCCGAATACCTACTATGCCGGCGCTTCGTCTGGCGGAGTATGGAAATCGGTGGATGGCGGCAATCGCTGGTTTCCTATTTTTGATAAGGAAAAAGTCTCGGCAATTGGAGCATTGGCGGTTGCACCATCTGATCCTAATGTCGTCTGGGTCGGCACCGGCGAAGCTTGGGCCATCCGCGATACCGACGTCGCCGGCGATGGAGTCTACAAATCCACGGATGCCGGTAAAACATGGACGCATATGGGCCTTGATGCAACCGGCCGGATCGGCCAGATTCTCATCAACCCCACGAACCCGGACGAAGCCTTTGTTTGCGCGCTGGGACGGTTGACTGGCCCGCAACAGGAACGCGGCGTTTATCGCACCACGGACGGTGGCAAGCACTGGGATCGTGTCCTCTTCGTCAACGAAAACACGGGCTGCTCCTCGATTGCGATGGACGCTCAAAATCCGCGCGTGCTATTTGCGGGTACTTGGCAAGTGGAGATGCACACCTACGCCGAACTCAGCGGCGGCCCCGGCAGCGGCGTCTTTGTTTCACATGATGGCGGAACCACATGGAAGCGCATCGAAGGCCACGGCCTTCCCAAGTCGCCCGTCGGCAAAATTGGCGTCGCCGTTGCGCCCACCGACGGAAACCGCGTCTATGCATTGATAGAGGCTCCCAACCAGGGTTCCGTTTGGCGTTCCGATGATGGTGGAGAAAACTGGCAGCGAGTCAGTTGGGACAGGACGCTCATCGGGCGTGCCGGTTACTACATGCGCATTGCGGTCTCTCCCGGCAATGAGAATGAAGTACTCGTTGCCAACAGCTCATTCCATCGTTCGCTCGATGGCGGCCGGACATTTGAAGCCGTGCCGTGGGGCGGTGACACGCACGACATCTGGATGGACTCTAAAGATCCGAACCGCTTTGCCATCACTGATGACGGCGGCCTGCTCATCACTACGAATCACGGCCTCGGATTTCATCACGTCACTCTGCCCATCGGGCAGATGTACCACGTCGCCGTTGACAATCAGATCCCGTATTACGTGTACGGCAACATGCAGGATGACGGCACCATGCGCGGTCCCAGCACCTCTTACGGCTACTCCGACGGAGGCCGTCTACAGCCGGGCTGGGATTACAAAATGGGCGGATGCGAGTCGGGCTTTACTCTGCCCGACCCAACCGATCCCAACATTGTCTGGGCCACGTGCTACGGCGATGAAGTCACGCGCTGGGATGCGCGCACAAAAATGGCGCGCTCCGTCAGCCCCTGGCTCCACACGCTTGATTCGCCGCCGAATGGTCTCAAATATCGTTGCCACTGGACGCCTCCTCTTGCCATTGACCCCTTCGATCACAACACCGTCTACTACGGCTGCCAGGTGATCTTCAAAACGTCAAACGCCGGGCAGAGTTGGTCGGTCATCAGCCCCGATCTCTCTACGAAAGATCCCAGTCGCATCATTTCATCCGGAGGCCTCATTGGCGATAACCTCGGTCAGTTCTATGGCGAAGTCGTTTACGCTATTGCGCCCTCTACGGTCGAGAAGGGCCTGATCTGGGCGGGCACCGACGACGGCCAGCTCTGGTACACCAAAGACGGCGGCGGGCATTGGATCAATGTGACGAAGAACATGTCTGGCCTTCCCGCCTGGGGCGAGATCAGCAGCATTCAGCCGTCGTTTTTCGATCCCGGCACCGCGTATGTCTCGGTGGACTTCCATCTGATGGACGACCGCGATCCTTATATATATAAGACCACCGACTTCGGAAAGACCTGGACACGGATCGACTCGAATCTGCCCAAGGGCCCGCTCGCCTATGTCCGCGTTGTTGCCGAAGATCCGAACCAGAAGGGGCTCCTCTTCGCCGGTACCGGCAATGCGCTTTACTACTCTCTCGACGCCGGCGATCATTGGACCGAATTACAGAATGGGCTGCCGCACTCGCCCGTCTCATGGGCAGTGGTGCAGAAACATTTTCACGATCTTGTTGTGTCCACCTACGGACGCGGCTTCTACATCCTCGACGACATCACTCCGCTCGAGCAAATGGCGCACGAGGCGTCGCACGAACCTGTGCGGTTCTTCACACCGCGCTTCGCCTACCGCTTCCCAGAAGACGGCCATGCTTTCATCGACTACCAACTTCAGTCGCCAGCCAAGTCTCCGGTGAAGATTGAAGTCCTCGGCTCAGATGGAAAAGTGATTCGCGACCTGACGGGCCCCGGACAGGCGGGGATCAACCGTGTCTCCTGGGATCTCCGCTATAAGGGACCGCAGGAAATCAAGCTGCGTACTACTCCTACTGCGGATCCGGATATCTGGCGCGAACCGCGATTCCGTGGAATGAAGTTCCGTCCAATCACGCACTGGGGAATTTATGGCGTGCCTGGACCGATGGTGGTGCCCGGCAAATACACCGTTCGCCTCACCGTCGACGGAAAGTCCTATACTCAGCCGATTGACGTTCTTCGCGACCCGCACGCCTCCGGCACTGATGCCGAGATCGCCGCATCGGTCAAGTTGCAGCTTCAGATTCGCGCTGATGTCACCCGAGTCTCGGAGATGGTGAACAACATCGAGTGGATGCGGAAGCAACTTGATGATGTTACCGCCATGCTGCGCAGTGACAAAAACAATCCAGAGCTGCTCAAGGCCGTGGAGGAAACGGATAACAAGCTCCAGCATGTTGAGTACGAGATGGTTTCAAAGGCGTTGACCAACAGCGACGACAAATACTATTCCGAAGCCTATAAGATCTACTACAACCTGATCTGGCTTAACGCTGAGATTGGACCGGGCGCGGGCGATGTTGCTGGAGGCACGGATTTTGGTCCCACGGATACCGAGGTTGGATTGCTGAAATCGCTCGAAAGCGATCTTGCTTCCGCGACGGCCGATTACCAGACTCTAATGACGAAGGATATCCCTGCGTTCAACCGCGTGATGTTGCAGCACGGAATCACGCCGCTGACTGCGGCGAAATGAAGTAACGCTGAGGTTCGGGATCCCGGCGAGCCGGGTCATGCTTCCGTGCCATGACCCGCGAAGCCTGGGATCCCGATCGTACGCACGCGTGCTCCTCATCCACGGCGATGGCAACATGAACCCTTACACCATTCGCCGGTGTTGGGATTACTTCATTCGCGGCCTGTTGGGAGCGACGCCTCCCGAGGGTTTCGAGATCAAGACGCAACTCATGCCGGACAACCAATAAATCCACATATGTGGATATTGTAACGGGACGGCACGGCGCCGGTCGTGCGGTTGGAAGCCAGGAAGGCCTGGGGGAGAAGCGTATGCATAGTTCTTATCATCAACATTCTCGTTCTCGGTTCGCTCTGCGGCTGCGCCGGGCGCTCATCATCTTCGCAGCCGTACCAGGCCTGGTCTGTATTTCGTTTGCACAGAAACTCCCCACGCCCCCCGGAGCGGTGGTTACGACCCTGACGCCGGAGCCCGGTTTTTTCACCGAACCCTCCATCGCGGTGAATCCGCGCAACCCGCGGCAGGTCGTCGGTGTTTTTCAGGACAACGCACACGCCGCGTATTCCTCCGATGCAGGACGCCACTGGCAGATCGCCAGCGGTGTTGCTCCGTCCGACTACCGCGTTTCCGGAGATGTCTCCACCGTCTTCGATGCTCACGGTCACGCCATCATTTGTTATATGGCGTTCGATAGGCTCGGAACCTTTAACTATTGGGGACACAACTCCTCGCGCAATGGGCTCTACATCCGGCGTTCGCTCGATGGCGGCAAAACCTGGGAAGCGAATGACATTCCGGTCAGTGCGCAGCCGGATCGCTCCGATTCTCCCTGGGAGGACAAGCCCTACATCGTTGCCGATGACTCCAACGGCCCTTACTCCGGCAATCTTTACATCGGTTGGACGCGCTGGACGCTGACCGAGTCGCAGATCATGCTTACGCGCTCGACTGACGGCGGGAAGACATGGTCGAAGCCGATTGAGATCGACAACAAACCCGGACTTCCTCGCGACGACAATGGAGCGCTCGAAGGATTCGACGGCATCGTTGGTCCCGACGGTACGCTCTACGCCGTTTGGAGCAATGGCAATCACATGCAGTTCACCGAATCCCGCGATGGTGGCCGTACCTTTTCTCCGGTGCGCGACATCATCCACACCGCGCCTATCATGTTCAAAGTGCAGGATGTTGCGCGCTCCAACGGATTCCCTCAGATTGCAATCGATCCCCGTGGCGGCAAACAAGGCAGCCGTCTCTACATCACATGGAGCGACTATCGCAACGGCGATGTCGATGTTTTTATTTCTACGTCGTCCGACCACGGTGTCACCTGGACGCCTGCCGTTCGTGTAAACAACGACGCGCTCCACAACGGCGCCGATCAGTACTTCCAGTGGCTTGCCGTCGATCCCTCGGATGGTTCCGCCGACGTACTCTTCTATGACCGGCGCGGCGACCCAACCAATCGCAAGCAGATTGTCGTACTCGCCCGTTCTACCGACGGTGGTAAATCGTTCACGAACTATGCATGGACGACGACACCCTTTGACGCCGAGAACGCCTTCATGGGCGATTACACCGGGATCGCCGCCATGGATGGTCGCGTCTACGGTATCTGGACGGAGAAGCCTGACGTTCCCGCGAGCGGGGCTACCGCAGCCCGTCGCGGCACTCCCGAGTACTGGAAGTTGCACGGAACAGTCGTTCGCGTGGGTGTTGCGGATTTTGCTTCTAAATAGCAATCAACGCAGCGTCGCGCGACTTGAACGGATAATTGAGATTTTGCGGAGGACATTCGGTGTCCCGAAAGAAGGTGTGCCTTGAAGCTGAGATTGCGGAGTAGTCTTTTTACGGTGGTTCTCTTAATGCTTTGTTTTGCCAGGGCCACCGCGCAGGATTCCTACAAGGCCGGAGATTTCGACGTCACCTTTGGCGCGGCTGGAATTACCAGCATCAAGTCGCCGCTCGATCCATACAACGCGGAATTTCTCAAACCCGGCCGCTCCTTGGGCGACCTTGTGATCCACTACCGTCCCGCCGGAGAAGAGAAGTGGAAAGAGGCCGTGACTGCCGGAATGGACGACCAGCGGCAGGTAAGGACCGAGACCTCAGGCAACGGAATTTACCGAATCCTCTCGTATCGCGTTGGCTCACCGGATAAGAAGTGGCTGAAGCTCACCGAGAAGTTCTCGCTAAACGGCTCTTCCATCGTCTGGAGTATCCGCCTGCAAAATCTTGCGCACTCGAAAGTTGAAATCGGCGATCTCGGGTTTCCCCTGATGTTCAACAACACACCGAGTAACAATCCGAAGACCATCTTCGAGAAGCGGGTCATCAAACACGATTTCATTTCTGGCGATGGCTCTTTCCTTTTCTGGTTGCACCCCAACGGACGCGGACCGGTGCTTGTTATGACGGTAATGCCGGGAACGCATCTTGAGTACTTCAACGAAACCGATCAGGTTCGCAACGTGCGTAGAGATTTCTATGTCTACATCCACTCTGCCGTGGCGAATGGTGAAGAGAAACGCGGAACCTGGTGGCAGCCATGTACCAGTAAGGAGCTCGCGCCCGCCGGGGCAGATGGCGATGCCGTCACCTACGCGTTCAAGTTGAGCTGGGCGTCCGACTATCAGCACGTGCGTGATGTGCTGTATGAAGATGGAGTGCCTGACGTGCGTGTTGTGCCGGGAATGACCGTGCCGGATGATCTCTATGCGCTTGTCGCCATCCGGAGCAAGTCCGCGATCGATTCGCTTGAACCCCAGTTTCCCTCACAAACCGCTGTCACCTATGTCGGCGAACCGCGGAAGGATACTCGTATATATAAGGTTGCCTTCTCCCGGCTCGGCGAAAATAAATTGACCGTGCACTTCGGCAAAACGCGAAAGACCTATCTCGACTTCTTTGTCACTGAGCCACTGGAAACACTGATCAAGAAGCGGTCAGCGTTTCTCGTCGATCATCAGCAGCATCGCGATCCTTCCAAGTGGTACAACGGCTTGTTCTCCGTCTGGGACATGAGGCACAGCGTCCTTCGTGGACCTGATAATACGGACGGTTTCGATGGCTGGTGGGGATACGTTCTGGCCGCCGATGACTCGGCCCTTTCCAAGGGTGCGTTTCTAGCGGATGAAAACGTGCACTATCCCAACGAAAAAGAAATCGCCGCCATCGAATACTACCTGAAGAATTTTGTCTGGGGTGGGTTACAGCGTACGGACAAAGAGCATCCTTATCCTTACGGGATCTACGGTGTTCCCAACTGGTACGTCCTCCGGCATAGCATTTATGGCTTCGATTCCGGCGGCAAGGGCCTGGAGCACATCTGGCGTCTCTATGACTATCCGCACATCATCCTGCTCTACTACGACATGTACCGGATCGCCCGCGAGAACCCTCAACTCGTCCACTATCTCGATGCCGAGGGCTACCTTGATCGCGCGGTTGATACGGCCAAGGCCTATTTCACGTATCCCTATGAGATTCTTCCCTGGTATGAAACGTACAAGTGGGGCGCCTACAACGAGCTTGTGATTCCCAAGCTCATCCACACTCTGCGCGAGGTTGGCCGCGTCAAAGACGCGGATTGGCTGACCGCTCAATGGGAGCGCAAGGTTAAGTACTTCATATACGACGATCCCTATCCATTCCGCTCGGAATATAGCTTCGACACGACTGCTTACGAATCCACAGAAGCGATCGGCCGCTGGGCACTCGATCATCCTCTCACGCCCGATCACAATCTCTGGTACGACAAAAACCTGAAGCGCTGGTATTCGCATCCCAACGTGAGCCGTGCCGCCGCCGTCGACTTCATGAAGAGGCAGATGGACGCCAACCTTGCCTGCCGCGGGACGATCGCTCCTACGTTCTACTACCTCGGAAGCGATATCCGTGGCGACAGCGCGCATTACGATCTCAGCTACATGTCGCAGATGGGCGGCTGGGCGATCCTCGACTATGCCTTGTACTTCGCGGACAATCCCACTGAGTACCTTCGCATCGGATACGCATCGTATCTGAGCTCATGGGCGCTGATGAACACCGGCACTGCCGCAAGCAACTACGGATACTGGTACCCCGGTAAAGCAAATGATGGCGCCGCTGGTTGGGGATATGAGCCTCTCAAGTGGACGCAGACCTGGATACGCAAGGAACAGGGACGTGGCGCCTGGTTCTACGATGGCGAGATCGACCTGGGATTTACCGGTGCTCTGCGCGGAGCGGCCACCATCATCACGCACGATCCGTTATTCGGCACTTTTGCCTATGGCGGAATTCTTACCACTTCTGGCAACGGTTACTCTGTCGTTCCGCGCGACGGCGTGCGCCAGCGTTTCCACGACCTCGCCGATGGCCATGACTTCCACATGCTGCTCAACCGCGATGGCTTCGCCGCGGACAAGGCTGTGTATCTTGAACGCGATTTGCGGACGATACGCTTTACTCTTGAAGATCGAGGCTCTGCGGATCATCATGCCGTTCTTCGCCTGCAAGGCCTGCCCGCCGGTTCTTACGTCGTGGAACGAAACGGAAAACCGCTTATTCATTTTTCAGCCAAGCCCGCGCTGGAAAACAGGATCGATATCCCGGTCGTCCATGGACGCGACGCGATCGTTGAGATTGAAAGAGAGAAGTGAAGTGCGTGAAGCTGAGACCACCTGAAAAGGAAAAGGTCCCTCGCCTTGCACGAGGGACCCTGCTTGTCGCTTACGCTCTTTCGAACGGTTTCTTTTCCTGGTTCACTTTCCAGTAGACCACGTACTTGTTTTGCAGGACTTGATTCAGCGGCACCAGCTCAATTTCCTTTGTCTGTGCTGTCGCCTTGAATTTCATTGCCTTTTCGTCTTCTGGAACGACCCACTCGGCCACGTCACCCTTCTTGGTCTGGATGTCCGGAACTGTCGGAACGTTTCCTTTCGGCCCGTAGTCGCCAAACATCATCTTTGGCGTTACTTCGTCCAGCTTACCTGCCAGCACCAGCGGTCCGTACATCGCTGCTTGAATTGTGTGGTCATCCGGCATCGGGTGGACGTGCAGTCCCATCGGGAAGCTGAACTCGATGGTGTCGCCCGCCTTCCATGGTCCGCGTAGCGTCAAGTAGCTGCTGGGATTTGCGAATACCGGCAGCGTCCGTCCGTTCACCTTCACCGATCCACCCTGCGTCCAATAAGGAATGCGAACGTTGAGGGCGATGTCCGGACTGTCCGTCAGCACGGTCAGCTTCATTCCTTGTTCTTGAGGGAACTGCGTATCCTGCCGCAGGCGGAATTTCTTCTCCGGCCAGTTCAGTTCTGACGCGATGTACAGGTTCACGTACACCGAGTTGTCATCGTGGAAGTAAATCGTATCGTTGAGCTTTGAATACTCTTCCACGCCGGTGCCGCTGCAGCACCAGAACGAGTTGAAGTCCGTGGCAAACACTTTCCAGTATCCCGTTCCCAGCGGCAGGTAATACATCGTCGTGCCGGTCTCGGGATTGATCGTGCCCAACCGGTGATTGAACAGCGTGCGTTCGTAGTAATCCATGTAATGCGCAGAGGGATGCCATCCGAACACATGCCGTGTCAGTTTCATCATGTTGTAGGCGCAGCAGTCTTCTGTTGTCGTCGGTCCCAGTTCCTTCGCAAGTTTGCCTGGGTCCGTTCTCCAGAATTCACCGTTGCTGGTTCCGCCCGTGCAGTAGCACCGTTCGCTCGTGACTTCGTCCCAGAAGTATTGCGCAATGTCGTGCTCCCTCTGGTCGTCAACCAATTCGTAGCCGCGCGCTGCCGCGATGATCTTGGGAATATTCGTGTTTGCGTGCAGGCCCTTCAGTTCGTCGCGATGCTCCGCCAGCGGATCCAGCACAAACTGGTGATCGAAATGCCGCGCCGTTCCCAGGTACTGCCATTTGCCCGTTACCGCGTAGAGATTCCGCAGCACTTCGCCCATGCCACCGAACTCCGTCTGGAGGATCCTCTGCATGTGGTCGTAGCTCATCGGACCGGTCCATGCACCGACCCAGCCTGCCATCTTCTCCACCGTGTCGAGCGCTTGCGTATTCCCGGTGTGCACATACATGTCGAGGTGCCCGGCCATGATCTTGTGGATCGTGTAAAACGGCGCCCACACCTTCTCGCGATTGCTCAGCCGGTCGAAAAATTCCGGCGGGAATGCGCTCAGGTATCCGTCGGCATGTTTCTTCTGACACTCCGCCAGCGCAGCCACCAGCGCATCGCCCTTCTTGCGCAAATCTTCGTCTCCCGTGCTGGCATACATCAGCGCTACAGCCGAAAGATAATGACCGCCGGCAAAGTGTCCGCGTAATTCGCAGTCGGGCGCCTCCCATCCTCCGAATGGCTGTGCAGTTGATGGAATTCCCGCCGTTACACGAAACATGTGAGCCAACCGGTCCGTCGGCAGAGTATGCAGGTATTTCCGGTTCTCCTCCATCGCCTGCGTGCACGGTCCCGGCAGTAGGCGTACGTGCTTCATCGGGAAGGGAAGGGCTCGCCACTGCACTTTGTCGTGGGATACTGCCTTGCCGTCCACCATGGTCGTGTCGACGACCGGGTCCTGCATCGGCTTTGCCATCAGGCGGAGCGGCGTAAGTGTGGCTGCGGCGGTCGCGCCTACGCCAGCGACGAATTGCCTCCGTGTGAACTTGCCAAAACTGGCCATGATTCCTCCTCTACAGTGTTTCTATATCAGTCTCGTCGCGAGGTCGGAGCACTGGTTTTGGCCGGAACGTGCGCTCAATCGTGGCTCGACCCTGGATCGTTGAGTAAACGATTACCGTATATTACGACTTCTGTCCTCCTTCCAGAAGGTATTTTTTATTTTGCGTAAAGTATTGTTTATTGGCCGGGATTACGGAAAAGTCTTGCCTCCGGCGCTTTCCTGTGAACGATTCTGTGATCTTCTCCCGGAGTGTACAATCTCATTTTTAAGGTTACGCTTTCTCTTCCGCGGCCAGCCTTTCAGTCCGGCATTGTCCCACAGAGAAATCATTCACCTAGACCCCTTGTATGTACTAACCCGCGAACCGCCCTAACGCTTCGCGCCCAGTTCCACCCATGTGATTCCTTTGCCCAGAGGAACTTCGTAGGCATCACGTTCCACTTTGAGTGGTCTTGTTGGCTCATACCGTCCTGCCCCCGCAATCTTTGCCGGTTGCTCTACGCGCAACCGCGCCGTTGGTGTGAACTTCGTTGCCGCAGCAAGTCCCAGCCGCACTGTGCCGGTCTTCGAGTCGAATTCCACTTTCTCAAAGTGTCCGGCTCCCAAGGTCAGCCATAGGCCGACTGGCGCCACATATACCCGCATACGGAATGAATCCAGCGGTGTCACGTCTACCTTGTCTCCGTGTGCAGTCAAGTTTCCGCCGAATGCCACCCAGCCGAACTCCGGATGATGCACGATATAAGTCGCCGTGTTGATTGCGTGGCCGAAGAAGTTTGGACCATAGTCGCCGGAGTAGGGATCGAAGCGCAGCATGTCCGGGAACGCATGGAATGCCGCCGACGCAAACCCTTCCTGATCGATGTTCGTCAGCGGTCCCATCGTCCCGCCATAGCCCACGCGCAGCAGGTAGAAATCGTTGGGATCGTCTCTATACGCGGAGAGCACCGGTATCGCGTTGATCCCCGATCCGTAGTGATGCAGTTGACGTTCAAGCCTTGGGTACTTTCCGCCGTAGAGAAAATCCCAGAACCTCCGCGCGCTGCCGTTATAGCCCCACTCCGGCAGGGTCGGCATGTATCCAAGGATCGCATTCAGCGTTATGTCGGCTTTGTCCTGGTAACCAAAGAACTTCGTCCACGCATAGACTTCTTCCTGCCCGGTCGAGTCCCACGGCATTTCGCTGCCGAATGGATACGGTTCGCTCTTCCACCGCTCCGCGCGTTTGCGCATCGCCGCTTCCAGCGTGTTGGCCTTCTCCGTCATTCCTTCGCGTCTCAGGTCTTGCAGTAGCTTTACGAACACATCGCCTTCCATCTGTCCGTACACTGCATAACCGCTGGCATAGCGCGTCATCGCCATCGTCGTTTCGTACGCATGATCCAGGTACCACTGCCATGGATGGTTCGTGACGAGTCCGGGATGATTACGTGCAAGCCGGTACAGCACCCAATATGCCGACACCACGTGCGGATAGTTAAACGAGCGGTCCACTGCCTCCGACGCTTTCTTGTTCCAACTTGTCCAACTCTTCCAGTTCAACTTGCTGTTGTAGTAATTCGGAGGTAGTTCGTCGGGTTGGTAGTAGAAGAGGCTTTTGCGAACCCCGTACGCAAAAGGCCCATCCTTATATTGCAGATGGCCCCACAGCACTCCGTCCACGAACTGCTGGAGCTTGTCTACCTCTTCCTTGTTCGGCTGGCCGAGTTCTTTCATCATTGCCGCCAGCCATGAACCTGCGCCCGCCTCGTCGCTCAGCCCCGCGATCCATACCCGGCTCTCCTGCAGCACCATCCGGTTTGCTTCCCGGTCGTAGCTGATCACCGAGGGGCTGCGATGAAACGGGTCTTTCGGATCTACGAACCACTGCTTGGTTGTCAGGAAATGTCCCAGGTCGGATACCGTCTCCGCTTCCGGCTTCGTCACGAAGTATTGAATTGTCTGCACCAGGCCGTTCTTGTATTCGATCGTCAGCCTGGCGCGTCCCCATGTCTTGCCTCGGACGTCATATTCGTTCCATCCGCCGGGCCTGCGCTTTCCTTTTTCGATTGCAACCGCACCCGCCGGTTCCACTGTCATCGATTTCACCGGCTCGCCATATTTCAGGAAGAGCTTCGCGTTCATGTCCGTTGGCAGCACGTAGCCTGGAATTCCCACTGCCACGGGACGATGATTTGCTGCCAGTGTCTTCTCAATGTCGCGGATCGAATCCGATACCAGGAACTTTACGCCAAATGTTTTCGACTCACCCGGCGCCAGCGTTAGCATTGTCGGAGAATTCCACTGTTGCGCGCTCTTCCATTCGTTGTCTGCGAATGACTTGCTGAAAACCATCCAGTCGTAGAAACCTTCGAATGTCATGCTGCGCGGTGTCGGATCGGTGAAGATCGGCGGCGCTCCAAAGCCGCGGCTCCGGTCCCACTTGTTGAGGATTGGGCTGTATGCCTCGAACGGCGTCCTGCCGTCCGGCACCACCACCAGCGCGGGCCCGTGTCCATTCAACCGCGTCACCTGCAAATATCCCGCATCCTCCCCGATGTATGGGTCATAGAATGAGCAAACTTCGTGCGCCTGCGCCAGCGTGCGCCCGTTAAGATCGTTGTTGAAGATCATCGGGATGCCCAGCGCTCCGACTTCCACCGTCTGCGCCGTTTTGTTCTTCAGCGTGTAGCGCAGCACCAATTTGCCGTTTTCCAGCGCCCAGGTGCGCGTGATATGCAGTGGAATATCGGCTGGTAGCGTGGGTGTCAGGTCGGCCGCCGCCAGCACCGTTCCAGATGCCGGCAGCTCAATTACGGGCTCTCGCGCAATTGACGTCGAATAGTTTTTCCACTCGCCCGTTGTGCCTGTGCGCACGCTCAGATCGAGATCGCCCAAGTGGTAATACCCGTTGTGCGAGCGAGCGACCAGCAGATCGCCAGGAGTGAAGTCGAATCCTCCGGCACCCTTCGGTTTGAGCGCAGCCACTGTTTGCGACGAGCGCACCAGGCTCAATGTGAAGTCGGGTGTATCAATCGTCTTGATCCCCTGGCTCAACATACGTCCGGGAGCGGCCGGGGCCTTCTGCTTCTGAGCCGCTGCTTGTGCCCACAATCCGGCGACCATCAAACCGATCGTAAATACGTTGGCGAGTTTCTTTCCACGCAGGCCATTTAGCGACACGCGAACCGCACTCCGCATTTTCATTTCTCAGCGCTCCCCTTGGAGCGAACACTGTGCGAGCGTTCGCTCGTTTCATCCATACGGATACAGTAGAATATTTGTGGATAATGTATACGGCAGTGATTTTATGCCCCGGTTTCGGTCATCGTCGAGAAAATTCCTTTGCTGACTCGCCCCGCGATGCGTACCTAATTTATTCGACCTTTCGTCACTTCAACGGGGAGCCGGAAACGCGCGTCCTTCGAGGCTGTTCACAATCGGTTCAGTGTTATCTGCCTTACCGATTTTTTTAACTTGGATATTGTATATGATATGGTGTGCACTATAGCGTATCTTCCCGAAAGGTGCTCTATTTGCGAAAGGTGGCACGAATATGTCTTGGCGGCAGGGCAAAGAGAGAGGCTTGATCTTCAACGTCATGCGGTTCTCTCTGCACGACGGCCCGGGGATTCGTACCACCCTTTTTTTAAAAGGCTGCCCACTCTCCTGCTGGTGGTGCCATAACCCGGAAAGCCAGAGTTCCAAACCGGAGATTCTATATTCCGAAGAGCGGTGTCTCCGCTGCGGAGATTGCGTTGCGGCGTGTCCGCGTCAGGCGTTGCGCTGGCAAGGATGGCCGGAGCGGGATGCGTCGGCGTGCAAGGCATGTGGCAGTTGCGTGGAGGCCTGCATGGCCGAAGCACGGCAGGTGGCGGGCAGTTGGATGACAGTGGAGGAAGCGCTGGCGGAGATCGCGAAGGACCAGGTTTTTTTCGACGAAAGCGGCGGAGGCGTCACGCTCTCCGGAGGCGAACCGCTGATGCAGGCCGCGTTCGTCGAGGCGCTACTGGACGCATGTCACGAGCGCCGGATTCACGTTGCGATCGACACATGCGGGCACGTTCCACGCGAAAAGCTGCAACGGATCAGCCGCAAGGCCGATCTGTTTTTATTTGACTTAAAGCTGATCGATTCGGCTCTGCACAAGCGATACACTGGCGCAAGCAACGAACTCATACTTTCCAACCTCCAGTTTCTCGCCCGCGAGCAAAAATCGATCATTGTTCGAGTACCATTGGTCCCTGGAGTGACGGACAGCCGGGACAATCTCGAAGGCATCCGCAATCTTCTTCTCCGGATGGGTCTGCGAAGAGTGGACTTACTCCCCTATCACGAGATTGGCGTCGGCAAGTATCCAAAGCTGCAAATGGGCTATCGCCTCCATGGACTGAAACCACCACCCTCGGAAGAGGTGCAAGGCATCTTCCAGCAACTTTCGGAGGATGGTTTTGCCGTTCGAATTGGAGGCTGAAATATGAACGACCGAGTTGCAAAACTGCGGCAGGAGAGCCTGGACCTGAAACCATGGCTTTCCGTGGAGCGCGCTGCGCTCATGACGGAGTTCTACAAGAGCAGTACGGACATTTCCGCTCCGATTCGCCGCGCGCGGGCACTGCAGTACCTGATGGAGCACAAGACGATCTACATCGGCGATGGCGAGTTAATCGTGGGTGAGCGCGGTCCGCTTCCGAAAGCAACGCCAACGTTTCCCGAGTTATGCTGCCACAGCATGGAGGACCTGGAGGTCCTCGACACGAGGGAGAAGATATCCTACAGCGTGGACGGCGAGGCGCGGAGAGTACAGAGGGAAATCATTCCCTACTGGCGGGGACGTTCGATTCGCGACATGATCTTCGAGGAGATGTCCGAGGAGTGGAAGGCGGCATACGAGGCCGGGATCTACACAGAGTTCATGGAACAGCGAGCGCCGGGGCATACAGTGCTGGGCGACATTATCTACCGCAAGGGGCTGCTCGATCTGAAAGGAGACATTGAACGTAGTCTGGGGGGACTGGACCTGCTGAACGATCCCGAGGCATACCGCAAACAGCAGGAACTGCGCGCGATGGCAATTGCCGCGGACGCGGTGATTCGATTCGCGGAAAGATACGCGGAAAAGGCCGGGGAGCTGGCAGAACAAGAAAATGACGCCGCACGTCGAGAAGAACTACGCGAGATCGCAAAGGTGTGCAGGCGCGTGCCGGCACATGCGCCGAAAAGTTTTCGAGAGGCATTGCAGGCATACTGGTTCGTTCACCTCGGGGTCGTGACGGAGTTGAATACGTGGGACTCTTTCTGTCCCGGACGGCTCGATCAGCACTTGGCGCCCTTCTATAAGAAAGACATTGCCGCGGGCACGCTGACGCGCGAAATGGCGCGGGAACTGTTGCAGTGTTTCTGGGTGAAGTTCAATAACCAACCGGCTCCACCCAAGGTTGGCGTGACGGCGGCGGAGAGCGGCACGTATACCGATTTTGCCAACATTAATAACGGCGGAATGATGGCGGACGGATCGGACGGAGTCAACGACGTGACGTATCTCATCCTGGACGTGATTGACGAGATGAGGCTCCTGCAACCGTCGTCAAACCTGCAACTAAGCAAGAAGAACCCGGATAACTTCCTGAAACGCGGACTGGAGATCGTCCGTAAAGGATGGGGGCAGCCTTCGATCTTTAACGCAGACATGGTGGTGGAAGAGTTGCTGCGGCAGGGGAAATCGATTGAAGACGCTCGCTGCGGCGGTACCTCTGGATGCGTGGAGACGGGAGCGTTCGGCAAGGAAGCGTACATTCTAACGGGGTATTTCAACCTGCCGAAGGTTCTTGAGATAACGCTGAATAACGGCGTCGATCCCAGAAGCGGGAAGAAGATCGGGATTGAGACCGGAGATCCCAGGAAGTTTGCAAGCTACGACGAGCTGTTCGCGGCGTTCCGTAGACAATTGCGCCACTTCGTTGACATCAAAGTGCGCGGCAATAACATTATCGAGCGGCTCTATGCCGAGTACATGCCAGCGCCATTCCTATCGCTGCTGGTGGACGACTGCATTGCGAAGGGCAAGGACTACAACGACGGCGGACCGCGCTACAACTCGACCTACATCATGGCGGTGGCTCCGGGAACGTGCACGGACAGCCTGTCGGCAATCAAGTTCCATGTCTTCGAGAAGAATCACCTGACAATGGACGAACTGTTGCGAGCGCTGGGTACAAACTTCAAGGATGCGGAGAAGGTGCGGCTGTTGCTGTGGAACAAGACGCCAAAGTTTGGTAACGACGACGACTACGCGGATGACATCCTGAAATCGGTGTTCGACTTGTTCTATGACGAAGTGAGTGGACGGAAGAATACGAAGGGCGGAACGTATCGTGTCAACTACCTTTCGACGACCTGTCACGTGTATTTTGGCTCGGTGACGGGAGCGACGCCGGACGGGCGCAAGGCATGGGAGCCGCACTCGGACGGAATTTCGCCTGCCCAGGGTGCGGACCGTAAGGGCCCGACTGCTGTCATCAAGTCGGCGGCAAAGCTGGACCACGCAAGGACGGGTGGCACGCTGCTGAATCAGAAGTTCACGCCGAAATTACTTGAGGGACAGGAAGGGATCGACAGCCTCGCGCACCTTGTACGGTCATATTTCAAACTCGACGGACACCACATCCAGTTCAACGTGGTGACGGCTGCGACGTTGCGCGAGGCACAGGCTCATCCGGAACAACATCGCGACCTGATCGTACGGGTGGCGGGCTACAGTGATTACTTCTGCGACCTGACGAAGGCGCTCCAAGACGAGATCATCGCGCGTACGGAGCAGCAATCCTTTGCGTTGTAACAAGTACGAACTGAGCCGGGGGATGGGAAGTTTCAGGCGGAACCGGATCTGACGAACAGTTCAGATCCAAATAGAGAATGATTCCGTCCCTCCCGGCAGTTCTTACGCTGCCGGTCGCCGCGAAGCTGCCTGCAAGGCAATATCATTTGCAACAACCTTCATAGAAGATAACAACCACGCGGGATTCAATTACCAAGTTTCATGTGAGCCGAATTCCGGTAAGCGATGCTCTTCCCATATGGAATCCGAGGTGCGCATCACGGCTCCGCGGGTTCCGTGCTTTCGATGTTGCAAAATTGATTTTCTTACATCCGCGCGCTTGTTCTTGCGACTGTCTTCCTGTGCCTCGCCTCCATTGATCGCTCCCCGAAATTCTGAACCAAGCCAAGCACTGATTTCCGGCAGTCAGTACGCTGGCAACAAGCAGTCTCACAAGTTCCGAAGTTGAACGTGTCCATCTCGAATTCTCACCTGCCAACCTTTATCGGCACAACTGGGGAGTAGTTACTAAAGAGTGTTCCAGAAGCCGAACATACGGTATCGCTCGCTCCATCAATGGGCATTCAGTTCGACAATTCCTCTTGCATGGTTGTGCGGCAAATTATGCCGACGCTGGTGCAAGGTAAGCCTTGGAAACTTGCCGGAAGAGAAAGAGGGAACATGGGGAACTTCTACACGAACATCACCGTTTACGGAGTTGACCACGACAAGATTGTCAGAGCGATGCAAGGGAGACGCGCAGTCATATCTCCCACGGTAGACGGATACACCGTGATCTGGGATGAACAGTGCGACGAGCAGGACACGGATTTACTTACGGCTTTGGCGCAACTGTTGGCATCCGGTCTCAGTTGCCCCGCCTGGGCAGTGCTCAATCATGACGACGACATACTGTGGTATTCCCTCCATGCTCCGGCGAGAAAAATTGACGAGTACGACTCGCATCCGGGGTATTTCGAGGGGGCCGATCTGCCGCCGAGTGGCGGCAACGCGGCGCTGCTTGTGGCAACCATGTCACCGGACGCGGATGTAGGCAGGACCGAGAAGATTCTCCGAAGCCGCGATGAATATGCGATTGCAATTGATCGGCACGAGGCCCTGGCAAGGGCTCTCGGCATGCCCGAATTCGGTGTCGGAACAGGGTACCGGTATATCAACCGGGGCGAGCCACCGCTCGGCTTGGAGGAAGAGAGTTTGACGTTCACGGAATGATCGGCCCTGTGAGTCGCGAACAATCCGGTCTTCGCGCTCATCGTCGTATTGCTTAGGGAAAGGAGTGCCATACCGTGGAATTCAAGGTGAAAGGAAACACGATTGAATTGCCTTCTGGGAAGAGTGTGGCGTTTGAATATCCGATTAGTGAGGCTATCGAAGTCGATGGCGTCTTTGTGGTGCGCCTGAGAGTGCCGGTGGATCCCATGCTCAATGAAAACGTCTGTGCGGTAGATTCCGATGGATGTTCTTTATGGTGCGTGCCGCCGATAGGCCCCCTGCTGGAAAGGAGCCGGTTTGTCCGCATCGGCAATGCAGGAAGTCTCGTGAGGTTGATTAATGTTGACGGAAAGACATTTGACCTTGAAGCCAGGTCGGGAAATGTCGTGAGCGCTTACTATCGCAGGTGAGATTGCGACGACGCATCGCCCGTGGCGGCAACCTGCCTGATATCTGTGCCAGTAAGTAGCACGAGAGTTCGCGCCACAGTTGAGCGGTGCCGCAGGTTTGAAGATGCTTGCGAGACCTGCCGGTTTCCAGACCTTTCGTTATACCCGCACCCAGGCAGATACCTGGAATTCGGCTAGTACGAACGGGAGCCTTGCGGTTCGGCCGGGACACTTACCCAACTTGACGATCGCCCCTACGATGAAGCGCCAGCATCACGATCTCGGCGAGATTGCACAAGTAGTCAGTCAGAGGATTCAGTGAGGACACAAAAGCGACAGCGACGCAATCGGGAGTGAAGAGGATTGGTGAAAGTCGCTAAGTTATTGTAAAGATGGTGAGCGCGGTAGGAATCGAACCTACAACCTACTGATTAAGAGTCAGTTGCTCTGCCAATTGAGCTACGCGCCCATCGATTCGGGTTGGACTGGAGTCTGCTGAAAGCGGCGAGACTACCTTTACATTCGCTTCTGTATGGCTCAGAAGACTCGTCAATACTAACAGAGCATTTCGAATTGGCGCAACTTGCGAAGCCACCGAGAGTCGCGTCAATTCGCGCAAGAGTTTCAGGATTTTTTGACGACGTGTATCTATCAGTCGGTCTGTATCTGCACTAAGTCCCGGACTTCCTCGTTTTTCGGCTCGGGACGCAATGTTTGAGGGGCGCGCCAGAAGTCCATGTAGCTTACCTGGTGGACGCAGCTCACCGTGCAGTGAGGCGCGCAACCTTTCTCGGTGAGAAACTCGCGGCGGATGTCGTCCTTCGTATATTGCAGCAGCGGAGTGCCTGGGTAGCCGCGCTGCTGCGAACAGTAGTGCACGAGCCCGTCTTCGCAAATGTAAATATAACGCGCACCGGCCCGGCACTTCCAATTATTGGGTTTGCCCAACGCGATGTTGTCCTGGAAATAGTTCAAGCGGGAATAATTCGTCCGCTCGAGCTGCTTCATCTTCAGGAAGACTTCACGCTCGTCAGTATTGAGAGGGCGCAACTGGCCGTCGCCGTCGTGAATGATTCCGATGGTGGAGGTGAAGCCGAGCTGCCGGGCGCGCCGTCCAACGACCAGAGCATCGTGCGGCGTGCGGATTCCTCCGCCGACAACACTGTTGATGTTGACGTGGAACTCGGCGTGTTCGGAAAGAAGCTGGAGCTTCTTGTCGAGCACCTTGAGGCTCTTCTTGGAAACATCGTCGGGCATGACGTTGTCGATCGAGATCTGCATATGATCGAGACCGGCGCGGTTGAGGCGCTGGATGCGGTCCGCCGTCAGCAGATATCCGTTGGTGATCATGCCGGTGATGATGCCCTTACTGCGGATGTAGGCGATGATCTCGTCGAGTTCGGGATGAAGAATGGGCTCGCCACCGCTGATGGTAACGATGGTGGTCCCCAAGGCAGACAGCTTGGCGATCCGCTCCTTCATCACGTCGAGCGGCACCGGCTTGGAGTAGTCGTCGTACTCGTTGCAATAGGTACACGCGAGGTTGCAGCGGCGCATGGGAATAATGTGGGCCATCACCGGATGGTCGGTAGACGCAATCCCCTTGGCGATCATTGCCAGTTCGCGTAACCGGCGATGGAGTGCAATCGCTTTTCGACGAAGTCCCTGATTTCTCTTAGACATGCGGATTCACTATCTATTACAACACAAAACCGTTTACCGGATGGAAGCAACGAACGCCGGAGGGCGAAAAAATTGCAGCCAGATGGGAAATTGTGCAGTGGGCAGAAAGGCGTGTCACCTTCCGGCCACTGCGTTTCGCCTGATATCGGCGCCATATACAATCGCTCTACCTTGACACAAACATATCCAAATCCCTGGCGCCGGTTTGCACTTTCCGGCATGGTCATATCGGAAGTCGTGCTTGCGGTGGCCGTGGAGTTGTTCATGCGGCGCGCCGGATTGTCGCTGGCTTCCGTACTCTGGTATCGCTCGTCGACGGCGGTCGTGATGCTGGCTCTCTTTCTGCGTCCACGACGTGAAGAGTGGACGCCGCGAGCGCGCGGGTTGGCGCTGCTGCGATTGCTGGCCGGCGGACTGACATACGTCGGATGGTTTGGCGCGATTGGAACATTGAGCGCCCGGGTCACCGCGGCGGTTCTGCTGCTGGACTCGCTGGTGCTGGCATACGTGCGCGGCAAGAGGCGGCCCTATGAGAAATGGACAATCAGCGTTCTGGCCGCGGCGCTGGTGGTATTTGCGCTACAGGGGATACGCGAGCCGGGGACGGTAACGAATCTCCATCTCGGCATCTTCTACCTGGTGCTGGCGATTGGCGCACGCGCCGCGAGTTACAAGATATGGGAAGCCTCGCAGAGCAAGCAGGAACATATCTTCTGGCTGATTGCGCCGTCACTGATCGGCGGAGCACTCGGGGGACTGTTCCTCGGGAGAATGCATATTGAGCCGATTTCGCCGGAGATCGGAGCGATGATTCTGCTGGTATCCGCCATTGGCCTGGTCGGCTACTTTTACATGAATGAAGTGATAGCCATGTTGGGCGCCTTCTACACGCGCGTGGTGGAACTGTGGCAAGTTCCGCTGCTGTGGGGCATTCACTTGTTTACAGACAAGGCGAGGCCGGACTGGATCGAGGGTGGAGCGTCACTGTTGGTTTGCATGGCGGCAGCGCTTACGTACGCTGCTCACCGGCGCAACCAGCCGCAGCGCCAGGCTGGCTCCTAGTTTCTGTCCGCGACTCACGCCATCGGCTATAATAATCAATTCGCGCCTTGAAATCGGAGCCCTTGGACGATGATTCGATTCTTGCAAACCCCTGGCCGCATACAGAAAACGCTTCTGGTCGGCTTCCTTGCCATTGTCTGCATCATGATGGTAGTCACGCTTGTCCCCGGAGGAATCCTCGGAGACACCTTCGGCGTGAGCGAAAATTCGGTAGCCAAAGTCGGCTCCCACCAGATCACGGTTCAGGACGTGCAGCAACAGACTGACTCGATGCTGCGACAGCAGTTCCCGCGCGGCGCACCGCCGCAGTTGCGGCCGTTCTTCGTGCAGCGCGCGGTTCAGTCGCTCATCTTGCAGGACGTGATGCTGACGGAAGCTGAGCGCCTGGGACTGGGCGCAACGAAAGAAGAATTGCGCTACCAGTTGCTGCATGGTCCCTACGCTGCGCGCCTCTTCCCAGACGGAAACTTTATCGGTCAGCAGGCGTACGAGAGCCTGATTTCCGATAACCTCCACATGAGCGTGGCTCAGTTTGAAGAGGGAGTGAAAAAGGATCTAGCGATCCAGAAGTTGCGTGCAGCCATCGTAGGCGGCGTGACCGTTTCCGATGCGGAAATGCTGGCGGAGTACAACCGCGAGAACACCCAGGTCAAGTTCGACTACGCGGTCGTCACGGTTGATCAGCTCGCGAAACAGATCAATCCCACCGACACGGAGCTGAAGGCCTACTACGAAACAAACAAGCAGCAGTTCGTCAATAGCATTCCCGAGCAGCGCAAGGCGCGCTACCTCCTGGTCGACGAAACCAAACTTCCCAATCCGCCACAGGTGACGGCCAGCGACCTGCAGTCCTATTACCAGGCCCACCAGGATGAATATCGTGTTCCAGAGTCAGTGACGGTTCGGCACATCCTTATCGCGGCCCCCGCGCCGGGGCCGAATGTCGACCAGAAAACGGTGGATGCGGCTCGCGCGAAGGCTGAAAACGTGTTGAAGCAGTTGAAAGCGGGCGGCAACTTCGCTGTGCTCGCGAAGAAGTACTCGGACGATCCCGGCAGCAAGGACAAAGGCGGCGAACTCGGAGAGATTACGCGAGGACGCACGGTGCCAGAGTTCGAACAGGCTGCATTTTCGGCCAAGCCAGGTGAGTTAGTGGGACCCGTAAGGACCCAGTTTGGCTTCCATATTATTCAGGTCGAAAAGCACACGATGGCTCATCTGAAGTCGCTCGACGAAGTGAAGGCGCAGATTGAGCCGATCATTCTGCAGCAGAAGGAACTGGCAGCCGCCAACACTCTGGCGCAGGCTGCACAGACCGCGGCCCGTACGGACGGCATGCAGAAGACTGCCGAGAGCATGAAGCTGCAACTCGTCAATACGGACTTCTTTAGCCGTGGCGATGCTCTACCGGGTATCGGAACTTCGCAGCAATTCTCGGACTTCGTGTTCAACAACGATCCAAAGGCCCGGCCTACTTCGGTATCCGTGCCGAATGGTTTCGCGATTGTGCAGGTGACGGACGTGAAGCCGGCGGCGACTCCGACGTTTGACCAGATCAAGGCGAAGCTGACCCAGCAGTACAAGCAGGAGCGGGCGCAGTCGCTGCTGGCGCAAAAAACTCAGGAACTCTCCGATAAAGCACGTTCCGGCCACAACCTGAAGGCCGCAGCCAAAGAGATGGGTGCGGACTTCAAGACCAGTGACATGGTGAAGCCGGGCGACCAGGTTCCGGAAATCGGTCAACTGAGCGGCCAGCTTGTGTCAATCTTCGATATGCAGCCCGGCGATATCTCCGGTCCGATACAGGCTGGTGCAAGCGGTGTGGTTGTAGCGCTGGTGGACAAGCAACTGCCCACGGATGCTGATTTTGCGAAGTCGAAGGATCAGATTCGTCAGGGTTTGCTTGCACAGAAGCAGGACGATGTCGTGAACGTTTATGTCAGCGCCTTGCAAGCGCGCATGCAGAAGAGCGGAAAGATACGCATCAATAATGCGAAACTGGCGCAGCTTACGCAGACCACGGATAACCAGTAGTTCAGTTCCAAGTTGGACCAAGTGCAGGGGAGCGAATGCTCCCCTGAACTTTTTCAGCGCTGAATCGCGGCGGCCAGCCCGCAGTGTTAGTCTGGAAATGGTGGATGATACGGGCGTAACCCGAGTGACAAAACGATGCTGAGCCAGCGTTCTACCGGAATTTTGCTGCACATTACTTCGCTGCCGTCTCACGGAGGGATCGGAGATCTCGGACCGGCCGCACACGAGTTTGCCGAATTTCTCGGTGCGGCGAAACAGTCGCTCTGGCAGGTGCTTCCGCTGGCGCCCGCCGGAATCGGAAACTCGCCGTATTCGGCCACGTCGGCCTTCGCGGGAAATGTGCTGTTTGTCAGTCTCGAAAGACTGGCAGAGCGTGGATTGATATCAAAGGCCAAAGTTGCGGCCATGCACGACTCCGTTGGCAACATTGATTATCCGCGCGTGACAGCCGAAAAGATGCCGCTGCTGAATGAAGCGGCGCGCAATTTCATTCGTGATGCCGCCGGCGAGGATCGCACTCGCTACGAGCGGTTCAAGTGGGACAACGGATGGTGGCTTGAGGACTTTGCGCTTTATGACGTACTTCGCTGCCGCTACCAGGGTGAGAGCTGGAATCGCTGGCCACGTGAGTTTGCCCATCGTGAACCGGAGGCGCTGACGCGTCTGAGCGAGGAATGCGCCGAAGAAATTGAGATCGTCCGCTTCCTGCAATTTGCGTTCATGGAACAATGGCGCGCATTGCATGCCCACTGCAAGAAACTTGGCATCCACATCATTGGCGACATCGCAATTTTCGTCAGTTACGACAGTTCGGATGTCTGGACGCATCCCGGCCTGTTCCAGCTTGACGCGGACCTGGAGCCGGAGGTGGTGGCGGGCGTCCCGCCGGATGCCTTCTCCACAACCGGACAACGCTGGGGAAATCCGCTTTATCGATGGGACGTGCTGCGCGACAGCGGCTACGACTGGTGGATTCAGCGAGCGAAGTTCGCGCTACTTTACTGCGACATCATTCGTCTTGATCATTTCCGAGGATTCCACCAGTGCTGGGAAATTCCGGCGAGCGCGCCAACTGCCGTAAACGGACGGTGGGTTGATGGTCCACGGGATGACCTCTTCCTGGCGATGCGGAACAGCTTGGGCGATTTGCCATTCATTGCCGAAGACCTCGGATATATCACGCAGGGAGTTCACGAAATGCGGGACCGTTTGCAGATGCCGGGTATGCGGGTTTTGCAGTTCGGCTTCGGAGATCCCGGCGCGCATATCTATCTACCGCATCGCTATCCGGAGAACACGGTCGTCTATACAGGAACACACGACAACGACACGACGGTTGGGTGGTGGGAGAAGTGCGGCGATTATGTACGCAGTCATGCGCGTGCCTACCTTGGTGAACCAACGGATGGGATTGCATGGGCGATGATTCGCGCTGCGGAGGATTCTCCAGCGCGATTCTGCATTGTGCCGTTGCAGGATGTATTGGGGCTTGGCTCCGAGGCGCGCATGAACCTGCCCAGCAGCAACAACGATGGAAACTGGGCCTGGCGGGTGGGTCGCGGAGCGCTGACGCCGCAAGTCGCGGAAAAGCTTGCACTGCTGGTGGAGTCGAGCGATCGCCTTCCGGTCCGACCGGATAGTGATGAAGAGATCGCGGAGTATTTTGTTGTCTGAAGTTTAGTTCCTTGTGCCGCGACGTGTGGCTTGCGGCGGCACGCTTTACTAAATCGCGGGCAACGCCGAAAATGATTATTTGCGCGGACATTGTTTGCGCACTCAGCAAGGGCCGCGAGGATTCTGGCGGTCCATCTGCCTGCAAATGCAGTCAGCTTATTCGTTCCATATCTGACATCGGAGGCAATCATGGCATCCAGCGGCGAACTCATCCGAATGATGAACTACGTGGACGATATTTCCGCCACGTTACGACGCATCATGACCGGGGCCACTTTCATCAACGCGGACGAGAAAAAGAAACTGGCCGAATACATGCGCAATTGCAATCCCAATTACGTCAAAATCATGGAAGATCTGGACCGGAGCGCCTGATGAGCAAAGAGGTGCGGACGATTGCGGTGATTAGCGCCGGAGCTACGGGACGCAGCATTGCGCACGCGGCGGCGCTGAGCGGTTACCGGACGATTCTCGAAGACATCTTGCCGGCGTCGCTGCGGCGCGCCGAGGATGAAATTCGCGAGCGTCTCGACCGTGACGTGGAATTGGGGACGGTTGGAGAAGAGGGAGCCAAGGCTGCCTTTGGACGGCTGGAGTATGCCACCACTCTCGAAGATGCAGCGCGCGAAGCCGACATGGTCATTGAAGCGGTTCCGGAGGAGTTCGATTCCAAGGAAGAGATCTTCCGTCTGCTGGATCGCGTTTGCCGGCCCGGCACGGTGCTTATTACCAACACATCGTCGCTTAACGTTGCGGAAATTGCCGCAGTGACGGAACGGCCGCAGATGATTGCCGGGATGCGATTCGTAAAATCGACGCATGGCTTCGAGCGGATCGATGTTGTTCGGGCGCCGAAGACGGCCGAAGCTACGCTGGCGGCGGCCTACGAGGCTGCAAAGCGCATGGTCAAGGAAACCAGCATCGTGGACGAAAGCGCTGGCAAATAGCAACCAGCCTGAACACGCCAACGGTTACAATCCGGTTGTGTCTACCCCCGCTGAAACACGGATCAATCGCGTTCGCCTCGAATTGAGCAAGTATGAGCATCCGCTGGCGGTGTTCGACGCCGAGGCAGCGGGTGGGTCCGTCCGCGTGAGCATACGGCTGAAGATGCCGGTGGCCGGGGTTGATCCGTACTACTTCGATCTGCATCCGCGCGACCTCGACGGCGCACAGTTTGCATGGAACTTCCAGCGCCAACTCTACGATTGCCTGCATGACTATTTCATCGAGATGTTTACGCGCACTCCGCAAAGCCACGACGAAGAGAATGGGAAATGACTGAGTTCAGCACCTTGCGAGAACGAATTACAGATGTTATACGGCGAGAAGGGTCCATCCCGTTTTCGCGTTACATGGAGATGTGCCTCTATGAGCCGGGGCTTGGCTTCTATGCGCGGGAGCGCGAGGTGTTTGGCAAGGCGGGAGATTTCTATACGTCGTCCGACGTGCACGCGGTTTATGGCCGACTGCTCTGCCGGCAATTCGATGAGATGTGGCGGGTGCTTGGCGAGCCGAAAACGATCGACCTTATAGAGCTTGGTCCGGGACGAGGATTGTTCGCGCTGGACGTGCTCGACTGGGCAGCGAAGAAGTTTCCAGCGCTGGCCGCGGCCCTGCGCTACCGGTTGGTGGAGACAAGTGAGTATCTTCGTAAGCGGCAGGCCGAGCGCCTGAGCCTACATCTCGCATCTGGAAAAGCCAGCATCCATACCTCACTTACGGAGGCGGAAGAAAAGTGCGGTGCCGCACTGATCGTCTTTGGCAACGAGTTTTTTGATGCGCTGCCGGTAGAAGTCATAACGGGGAAGGGACAAGTCTACGTGGACGTGGATGCGTCGGGCCGGTTCGTCGAAGTTGCCAGGGCGGAGACTCCGGAGATTGCGGAATTTCTTGATCGATACGGCGTGCGCCCCGAAGAAGATCAGCGGGTAGAGGTGGCGCTTGCAGGTCAAAGCTGGATGCGCGAAATCGCTGCGTTGTTTACGCCGACGCGTCGCGGCCTTTGCGTCTTTGTCGACTACGGTTACACGCGCAACGAGCAGCTTGCGGGGCGTCATCTCGATACGGTGATGACCTATCGGCAGCACGAAGCAAGCCCGGACCCGTACGCGGCTCCGGGAGAGCAGGACATCACCGCGCACGTCAACTTTACGGCGCTTGGTGCGGCGGCGGAGCAAAGCGGAATGCGCCACGAAGGATTGCTGACGCAATCACAGTTGCTGCTGGGGATCGGCGAGAAGACGCAGTTTGGCGATGCGCTGGATGAGTGTAGCCTGCCGCAGGAGCGCGCCAAGGTGCTGCTGCAATTGAAGCATCTGGTAACGCCCACCGGGATGGGGGAGATTTTTCAGGCGATGATTCTCTCGCACGGCGTCGCTCCGGGAAGTGCATCAAATCTCAGCGGACTCTCCTTCGCACGCTGAAAAAGAAACCGCACGGCCGAAGCCGTGCGGCGATAGTCCTGGCCTCGCGGCCGCTTCTCAGTTGCCATTCGGAAGCTGGTAGGGCTTCTGGAGGTACTGACGTGCTGCATCCAGCGCACCCTGGGTGTTGTCATTGGTTTGCAGCGCCTGGCGATACTCGTTGACCGCGCGTTCGCGCTGGCCGGTGAGATCGAAGATCTTGCCGAGCTGAATGTGGCTCCAGACCTCAGTCCATTTCGGATCGCCATCGCCATTCAAGGCGTCGCGGTAGGCGTTTGCCGCAGCCTGGTAATTGCGCTGCAGGTAGAAGACTTCCGCAATGCGGTAATGCGCGAGCGAACTGTTGCGGTTGATGTCGAGCGCCTTCTGGAACTCGCGCAGGGACTCAGCCAGATTGCCCTGCTGGACCAACTGCTGTCCGCGCATGATGGCGGTGCGGATGCGCAGGTCCGGCGAGTTCTTCAGCACCCAATCGTTGGGATCGATGGAGATCTTGCGCGGCCTGCCGAACGTCGAGACCGAATAGCTGGAGTTGGTGCCGACAACCTCGATCTTCTGGTTCACCGTTTTTCCATCAGTGTCGATCCTCAACTCGACCGGCATGCGGAAGAGGTCGAGGTCCTGGGAGATTTCGCCAACTACGCGGAATCCCTTGGCGGTGCGGAAAATCGTGTATTTATTTTTGAACTCCGGCGCGCCCGTGGAATCAAGCCACTGCGAGAAGAACCATGTCAGTTGTTCGCCGTAAATCTGTTCTGCTGTTTTTTGCAGTTCGGCCGTGGAGACGGGCTTCCCGGCATAATGCGACATGAAGGTACGGATCGTCTGATCGTACTTTTCGTCGCCCAGCACCCAGCGCAGCATGTGGAAGATCATGCCGCCCTTGTCGGTCACCATGGACTGGAAGACTGGGTCGAAGACGTCTAGCGTGCCCGCCTGACCCAAGGGAACGCTGTCGTAGGCAAGCGCGCCAACCGACATGTCCTTGATAGCTTCCTGCTCGCCCGCTTTGCCTGCCGCGAATTCAATGTAACGGGCTTCGCTGTAGCGAGAGCCACCTTCGGTGATCCACCAGTCGTTGCTGGTTGCCGGGCTTACCAGCACGCCCCACCACTGGTGCGCGACCGTGTCTGCCAGCAGGCGGTAGTCCACCGGGTTACTGATGGCTCGGCTGGCCAGCGCGGCCAACCCCGGAGCCCATGCCGTCGGCACTGTGTCGTCCGGCAGCTCGACGAGGTTAAGCGTGCTTGTCATCGGCACGCCGTAGAGAGTCGTGAAGTAGGCCATCTCCTTCAGCGCGGTTTCGCCGTAGGTCTGGGCCACTGCCTGATGCGCAGGCAGGAAATAGACGTGGGCCGTCATACCGGCTTCGTTCACCACCGTGTCGCCAAATTTGCCGATGACGATGGTCCCCGGGAAGCTGGGCTTGTCCCAGATAAAGGTAAACGTCTGATAGTTGGGTCCCTTTGCTGCTTCCGCCGGATTTTCGGGAGGAGCAGGTTTCTCTTCCTTCTTTTCGACCCTACGCTTTCCGCGCTCGACGCGTGCTTTTCGCGTTTCCGGCTTTTTCACCTGGTCTTCGCGCCGCGCGAGTCGAGGAGCACCTCCTTGATCGGCTTCCGACGCCTTGTCCGAGGGAGCCGCAGTGACACTCGTGGAAATCGTCGCCGTGCTGCTACCGGCTTCCGTGGCGCCGCTACCGACAGCGATGTATCCCTGCGGCACGTTTACGTGGATGGTGGCGGTGAAGCGATCCATCCCGTAGCCGGTCACTGGAAACCAGCGTCCGGCATAGAGAAGGTAACTGACCGGGTCAGAGACGGACGCCAGCTTCAGTCCCGGAACCGGGCTGTCATCGACGGAAGAGACATTTCCTTCGTAGTCGAACGTCAGCGTCGAGGTCTGGCCCTTGGTCATACCGTTGGGCAACGCCACACGCACAGTGGAATCCTGCGAAACCCTTTCGGCCGAAAGCACCTGGCCGGTCGAGTCCACCACACGGGTCGGTCGCAACGCATTGTGGAGCTGGAAGATAGCGATGCTGATGTCGTCAAGGGCGGTAAACGTAACTTGCGCCCTGGCAACGAGTTGGTGAGTCTGCGGATTCACCGTTGCATCAATGACATAGCTATTGACTTGAATGCGAGGTTTCTCCGCCGCACCGATATGCAGCGCGATTGTGAGTGCAGCTACGATGGCCAGAACCGCGAATACAGCACGCCCAGCGGGACGTCGTGCCTTATACATGTAGAAATTGCTCCCTGCGGAGATCCACAATCTTACTTGATGTGACAATTACCTCAAAAGGTGCTTGTCTTGTTCTGGTTACAGGTAGTTCTTTTCCGAAAACACGGCGTAAGGCCGGAAGTTCCCATCGATTCTCAATACTCTCACGGTCGCGCAACATTCCAAACCGCCCTCGCGGCTTTCTCCGCCGCATTGTGTCCTTTATTGGCAGAGAGTTTCCCTCGTATCTCCGCTAAGTCCTTTAGCATCTGCGAGCGCTGAGGTCCATCGGAGAGGAGCGGTCGCAGCGCGTTTTCCACCGCCTCGGGAGTGAATCGCTTCTGCACCAGTTCTGGTGCAACCTCGCGTCCAGCAATCAGGTTGACCATTCCGAAATTGGTCAGCTTTACCAGACGCCGTCCCAGAAACCACGTTAGCGGGGTGACGCGGTAGATCATGACAAAGGGTGTGCCGATGACGGCAGCTTCGACCGTTGCCGTACCGCTGGCGACGATTCCGGCCCGTGCCTGGGCGAGGGCCGTTCGTGCAGACGCTACAAACGTTATCTTTGGAGAACCGGTGCTGCGGCGTGCTTCCACCTGCGCTCGAACCCAGTCCAGTTGGAGCGTCGATGCAACGGGTAAAAGATACTCGTAGCCCGAGCCGAGGCGGTCTATTGCACCCATGATTCCCGGAAGGTTGAGCATGAGTTCCTTGTGGCGGCTGCCGGGCAGGATCGCAATCCACGGCTTGTCCGGGGCGAGCCTGTGGCGGACCGCAAACGCCTCGCGAGGCTCGTCCGGTGGCGTGATGTCAGTCAGTGGGTGCCCAACGAACTCGGCGTCCACGCCATGACGGGCATAGAACTCACGCTCGAATGGGAAGATGACGAGCATCTTTTTGACGTAGCGCTGCACCAGCTTGATTCGTCCCTGTCGCCAGGCCCAAAGTTGAGGACTCACGTAATAGATAACGGGGATGCCCCGGCGATGAAGCTGCCGTGCGAGGCGGAAATTCCAGTCGGGGAAATCGACGAGCACGGCCACGTCAGGACGGCACCTGTCCACTTCGCGCAGCAGTCGATGGAACGCACGATAGATACCCGGCAGATGGCTGACGACTTCGGCCAGTCCGACAACCGCGACATCGCGGGCATCGACGACCGTGTCACAACCGGCCTCGCGCATACGCTCGCCGCCAAGGCCGAAGCACTCGATGGGGCCGGAACCACGCTCGCGGGCGAGCGTTTGCAATGCCCGCAGCAGATCCGCGCCATACATCTCGCCGGAAGCCTCTCCGGCGGAGATTAACACGCGGAGCGGAGACGTTTGTGGCGGCGCCGTAGACATGTCGAAGGAGAAGAATAGCAGGCGGGAGAGGCTGGAAGTAAGAACTACGGCGTGACGGCAGGATTAGTCGTCGCCCACGCTCGCTTCCGCCGCGGCTTGCGACTGGACCATCCCGGCCGGCACCGGCATTTCCTGATCTTTGTACTGAAGCTGGTAGAGCTTGTAATAGATGCCGCGCTGCGCGAGCAACTGCTGGTGCGTACCCATCTCACGGACCTTGCCCTTGTGCATCACGATAATCTTGTCGGCCCGCTGGATGGTGGAGAGCCTGTGAGCGATGATGAGCGAGGTCCGGCCCTCGACCATGCGGGTCAAGGCTTCACGAACGCGGAACTCAGTTTCCGTATCCACGCTGGAGGTTGCCTCGTCGAGAATCAGGATCTTCGGAGCGTGAGCGAGAGCGCGGGCAAACGAGATCAGTTGCTTCTGTCCGGTGGAAAGCGTGCTGCCGCGCTCGCGTACCTTTGAGTTGAATCCGTCGGGCAGTGAACGGATGAAGTCCGCGACGTTGACTTCTTCGGCGGCCTTTTCCACGGCTTCGTCGTCAATCCACTGAGTACCGAGGCGGATGTTGTCGGCAACCGTGCCGGAGAAGAGGAACGGGTCTTGCAACACGACCCCGAAACGGCGGCGCAGTTCCTGCGCGTCCATCTCGCGGATATCGACACCGTCAATCCTGATGGCTCCCTGCTGTACGTCGTAAAAGCGCAGCAGCAGCGAGATGAGCGTGGTTTTGCCGGCTCCGGTGTGACCCACGATGGCGACCGTCTCACCGGGTTCCAGGGTGAACGAAGTATCACGCAGCACCCAGTCCCACTCCTGCGTGGCGGCAGCCGCAGTCTTACTTCCGTTGGCGTCGGCCGCAGGGTTTTCCGGCGGCGGCACGGTGCGATACGCAAACCACACGTGATCGAACTCGATGCGTCCCGGGCCGGCGGGAGTCTTCGGATTCGCCGGAGAAACAATCTCGGGCTTCGTATCCACCAGTTTGAAGACGCGCTCGCTGGCTGCCATGGCCGATTGCAGGATGTTGTATTTTTCGCTCAGGTCCTGGATGGGGCGGAAGAACCGCTGTGCATACTGAATGAAAGCTACCAGGATACCAATGGTTGCGACACCTGTCAGGACCGTGTGTCCCCCGTACCAGATGACGCTGGCAATGGCGATGGCCGAGAGGATTTCAACCACCGGGTAGTACAACGCATACGCCATGATGGCGTCCTTGTATGCGTCCATGTGCGAAGCATTGATGTCTGAGAATTTATCGAAGGCGCGCTCTTCGCGATTGAACAACTGGAGCGGTACGATTCCGGTGACGTGCTCCTGAAGGTATGCGTTGATCTTTGCGATGGCCACCCGGATGCGGCGATAACTTTCGCGCACGGAACGGCGGAAGACCAGGGTGGCAAAGAAGATGAGCGGCAACACCGCGAACGCAACCAGCGCCAGCCGCCAGCTCATCTTGAGCATGATGGCGATAATGCCGCCGAGTACGAAGATATCTTCGAAGATCGAGACGACGCCGGAGGTGAACATTTCGTTCAGCGCATCCACGTCGGTAGTCACGCGCGTCACCAGCCGTCCGACAGGATTTTTGTCGAAGAAGCCGAGATGCATGCTCTGCATGTGGCGGTAAATCTGGCTGCGCAGGTCGAACATGACCTTCTGACCAATCCACTGCATCAGGTAGGTCTGCGTGAATTCGAGCAGGAAGCTGGCAGACATCAGCCCGACGTAGATCGCGCCGATCTGGGCGATACCGACGAGCGGTTGCGAACTGAGGAAGCGGTCGAGAAACGAGTGAGTTTCGCCGGCCTTGCTCGAGAGGTACTTATCAATCGCAATCTTGGTGAGATAGGGGCCCATGACATCCGCGGCCGCCTTCAGCATGATGGCAATGAGCGCCACCACCACCTGCCACTTGTAGGGACGCAGATAGGTCAGCAGCCGCCCCATAAGTCGGCTGTCGTACGCTTTTCCTAGTACTTCCTCTTCTTGGTTTGCAGCCATGCGTCGCTTAAAAATCCTGCCCTGACCATTGTAAACGCCAGTTCTTAGTAGACGCGCGAAAGGGCGTTGCGGACGGAAATTATTTGTGGAAACGACTACTTGCGCGAGCATGCCAACTGTGTCGCGCAAACAAAACGTGACGGGAACTAGAATGAGAGAACAATGCCACTCGGTCTGTACATCTCGGTACCGTTCTGCCGGACGAAATGCTCGTTCTGTAATTTTTCCTCGGGCGTTTTTTCCCGCAGCTTGTTCGATCGTTACGTGGAACACCTGGAAAGGGAACTGGTCGGAGCCGAACGGATCGCAAACGCCATGGGCGGACGATTCGAACGTGAGGTGGATTCCATCTATCTAGGCGGCGGAACGCCAAGCGTGCTTGCCCCGGACCAACTGGCGCGCCTCTTTGCGGCCGTGCGAGGGAATTTCCACGTCCACCCTTCAGCGGAGACGACCGTGGAGTGCGCTCCCGGTACGCTGCAACCGGAGTTAGTCGAGACGCTTCTTGCGTGCGGAGTCAATCGAGTCAGCTTGGGCGTGCAGTCGTTCGTGGACCGCGAATCTTCTTCCGTCGGGCGTCTGCACACGCGCGCCATCACGCTGGCGGATATCGAACGTCTTCGCGCTGCTGGAATTTCCGACATCAGCGTCGACCTGATTGCCGGACTGCCCTACCAGACAAAGGATTCATGGGCGGATTCGCTGCGCGAAGTAGTCGCGACGGAAGTGCCGCACGTCAGCATCTACATGTTGGAAGTCGACGAGGACTCGCGCCTCGGCCGCGAGTTGATCGCCGGTGGCACTCGCTATCACGCGCACCACGTCCCGGATGAAGACTTGACTGCGGATCTTTACGAACAGGCAGTGGACACGCTGAACGAAGCTGGCATCTCGCAGTACGAGATATCGAACTTTGCGCGAACGGGTAGTCAGTCGCGACACAACCTGAAATACTGGACACGCCAGCCGTATCTCGGCTTTGGCGTGGATGCACACTCGATGTTGCCGTCGGCACGCTCGCCTGAATCCCACACCGCAGTCCGCTTCGCCACCGTCGACAATCTCGATCAATTGCTTGCCGGAGCAGTGTGCGAGCGTACTGAGGTCGATGAAAACGCCGCCATTGAGGAGACGTTTTTCCTTGGACTTCGGCTTAATTGCGGAGTCAGCCTTGCGGAAGTACGCGGCAGGTTTGGGGACCATGCCGTGTCACGCTACGGAGCTGTAATCTCCGATCTTGTCGGGGCAAAACTTGTCGAGTTTCAGGACGAAGTACTCCGCCTGACTCCGCGCGGCCGGCTGCTTTCCAACGAAGTGTTTGAGCGGTTTCTGTGGGATCGTTCCCCGGTCCGGGAAACTCCCGCAACGTGAAACAGGCGGCCTAATCCGCCACAAGAAGTAGTCCCAGCGGACTTTCATCGCTGGTACACTCGGCGTATACATTTTTGAACGAGGAATACTCCAATGGGCACTTCTTCCGCGAATTCTCCGAGTAAACACTCTGTTGATCTCCGCAGTGACACGGTAACGCAGCCAACCGGCGAGATGCGCCAAGCCATGGCCTCCGCCGAAGTCGGTGATGACGTTTACTCCGAAGACCCGACGATCAACAAGCTGGAAGCACGCGCCGCCGAAATCTTTGGGCGCGAAGCGGCAATCTTCGTACCGACCGGAACGATGGGGAACCAGATCGCGGTCAAGCTGCACACGGGGCCCGGGCAGGAGATCCTTTGCGAGGAGCGCGGCCATATCTTCAACTACGAAATGGCGATGGCGAGCTGGTTCAGCGGTTGCATCGTGCGGCCCATTCCTGCGCCGCAGGGCATTTTGAGTTGGGATCGCATCGCGCCGAAACTTTCGCCCGGCATCTACTACATCGCGCAGACGGGCCTCATCGCGCTGGAGAACACGCACAACATGGCCGGCGGTTCGGTGATGCCGGTGAACGTGATGGAAGAAGTATGTGAACGCGCGCACGAGAAGGGAATTCCCGTTCATCTTGACGGCGCTCGCATCTTCAACGCTTCCGTCGCGTTGGGAAAACCCGTGGCGGAAATCACTCGGAAGTTCGACTCCGTGATGTTCTGTCTCTCGAAGGGACTCGGCGCACCTGTGGGATCGATGCTGGTTGGAAGCTGTAAATTTATCGCCGAAGCACGTTCGGTTCGCAAGGCGCTAGGCGGCGGGATGCGGCAGGCTGGAGTTCTGGCGGCCGCGGGATTGATCGCGTTGGAGAAAAGTCCACTGCGTTTGCATGAGGACCATGCGAATGCGCGTTACCTGGCCGAGAGCCTGGCACAAATTCCGGGCATCAAGTTGGACATGGCAACCGTGCAAACCAATATCGTTATTTTTGACGTGAGCGGCACGGGAATGCCGGCGTCAGACATTGTCACGCGCCTCAAGGAGCGCGGAGTGCTGTGCGGGGCGGTCAATCCGCAGACGATCCGCTTCGTTACACACTGCGACGTCAATCGCGACGGCTGCGGGCGGGCGCTCCAGGCGATGGGAGCGATCTGCACGGCAAAAGCCAGCGCCTAACCGGGGCCGAGGCAAGCCTATGTTGCCTGTCATCGAAATTCGCCGTTGTTTCTATTGAACGGACCTGCGTCGCGCAGGTGCGCGGCTCAAAGGCGAGCTGCTGCGGCGCAGTGTCAAGCCGAAAATGTCGATCGCCTTCGGCGAACTCGAAATTCTGATCGACGGAATTCGCCTCTATTCCTACAAGGACGAAGGCAAGCTGCCCAGCGACGACGAACTTCTGGACCTGGTGATTGAGGCGCGGAGCAATCTTCTGCGCCGCGAATTGCTCTGACCGGGCAGCATAGGTCATTCTCGCCAGAGAATACCTTGGACCGCGAGTTTGAGACGCAGATACTCCGCTTGTGATATAACCATCAGTTTTCCTAATCGACCGGCCGTCACCTGAAACCTGCTGTGCGAACCCTCGCCCGTCTGGTAGACGACGGTTTTCGGACTTTGCCCCCTTGGAGGACTTTTTGGATTTTCAATATACGGAAGAGCAACAGCAATTGCGTAAGACCGTGCGCGAGTTTGCCGAGCGCGAGATTGCGCCTCATGTAATGGAGTGGGACGAGGCCGCTCACTTTCCGCTCGAAACGATAAAGGAACTCGGGCAGCTTGGGCTGATGGGAATCATCTTTCCCGCCGAGTACGGTGGCGCGGGCATGGGATACGCCGAATACGTCATCGCCATCGAAGAGCTTTCCCGCGTGGATGGATCGGTCGGCATCATTGTTGCCGCGCACACCTCGCTTGGCTCCAATCACATCTTCATCGCCGGTAACGAAGAACAGAAGCACAAGTACATCCCGAAGCTCGCCACGGGCGAATACATTGGGGCCTGGGGACTGACCGAGCCGGGCAGCGGATCGGATGCGGGTGGTGCGCGCTGTTCCGCCGTGCGTAAGGGCGGCAAGTGGATTCTGAACGGCACCAAGACGTTCATCACCAACGGCTCGTATGCCGACGTCTACGTGGTCATCGCCGTGACCGACAAGACGGCCGGCACGCATGGACTTTCGGCTTTCATCGTGGAAAAGGGAACCAAGGGATTCCGTCCGGGCAAAAAGGAGAACAAACTCGGATTGCGCGCCAGCGACACCGCCGAGTTGATTTTCGAAGACTGCGAATTGCCGATTGAGAATCTGCTGGGGCATGAAGGCGAGGGCTTTGTCGATGCCATGCGGGTTCTCGATGGCGGGCGCATCTCCATAGCCGCACTTGGACTTGGCATGGCCCAGGGAGCGTATGAAGCGGCGTTGAAATACAGCAAGCAGCGCAAGCAGTTTGGCAAGGCCATCAGCGAGTTCCAGGCAATCCAGTGGAAGCTCACGGACATGGCGACCGAAACCGACGCGGCGCGCCTGCTGACGATGCGCTCGGCGTGGCTCAAGGACAACCACATGAAGACGACGCTGGAGTCCTCGATGGCGAAGCTCTACACGTCGGAGGTGGCGGTGAGAAACGCCAACGAGTGCGTGCAGATTCACGGCGGCTACGGCTTCATCAAGGACTACCCGGCGGAGAAGTTCTATCGGGACGTGAAGCTGTGCACGATTGGCGAAGGCACCAGCGAAATTCAGCGGCTCGTGATCGCCCGCCAGCTCCTGAAGGATTAGTTCCAACCTCGGCACTGGAGGTGCGGCCAAGGTCGCGCCTCCGTTGTCGCCCGTGCGAAGCCGCCTTAGCCCCTGTTACACTAATCCGTTTGCATACCGTGACTACGACAATTCAATCCTGGGTAGAAGAAATCCGTAGCGGCAACCTGCGCGCTATTGCACGCGCCATCACCGCAGTAGAAAACCGCGCGCCCGATTCGCACGCACTGCTGAAGGCGCTCTTTCCCTATAGCGGCAACGCGCGGCTCATCGGGCTGACGGGTTCTCCCGGCGCCGGCAAGAGCACGCTGGTCGATGCGCTGGCTCGTGAATTCCGCAAGCAGGACAAAACCATCGGCATCGTTGCGATCGATCCCACCAGTCCGTTTACCGGCGGCGCCATCCTCGGCGATCGCATTCGCATGCAGGCGCATCACGCCGACCCCGGGATCTACATCCGCAGCATGGCGACGCGTGGTTCGCTGGGCGGACTTTCCAGTACGACCGCCGATGTGGCCACGGTACTCGACGCCAGCGGACGCGACCTGGTGATGATCGAGACGGTCGGAGTCGGACAAGATGAAGTCGATATCGTGCGTCTTGCCGATATCACGCTGGTGATTCTCGTTCCCGGCATGGGCGATGACGTACAGTCGATCAAGGCCGGTATCATGGAGATCGCCGACATCTTCGTCATCAACAAAGCCGATCGCGAAGGTGCCGAGCGCGTGGAACGCGAGATACGCGCCATGCAGTCGCTGGCTCCGCGGCTGGACAATTGGGTGCCGCCCGTTGTCAAGACTGTCGCGAGCAACGGAACTGGGATTGCCGATCTGGCTCGAGCCATTGAAGAGTACACGGCGTTTTTGCAGAGTTCAGAGCTGGGACGCAAACGCCGCATCGAAAACTGGCGCAATCGCCTGCTGGAGATGTTGCGCGACGAAGTGCTGCACCGCGTGGTGCATGAATACATGAACGGCGAGTCGGCGTCGCGCTATGCCACGGAGGTTGCGGAACACCGGCGCGATCCCTACACCTTGGTGGAAGAAATCGTTGCCAGCATCGCCAAGTAGTGAGCATCGACAAATGTTGATCTGTGCGATCGATACCTCCGGCCGCGATGGCAGCCTGGCGCTGGCGCGCGGCGATGCATCTTCGCTTGAACCGGTCGCTCTTGCACCGATTGCCGGCGGCACCTACTCCGCACAACTGATTCCCTGTCTTTCGTCCGCACTGCAATCCAACGCCCTCGACAAGTCGGCGATTGACCTGTTTGTTGTGGCTTCCGGTCCCGGCTCGTTTACGGGGTTGCGCGTGGGGATTTCGACGGTGAAGGCCCTGGCCGTCGCGTTTCAGAAGCCTGTGGTTGCCGTCTCCGTTCTGGAGGCCGTGGCCTGGGCCGCCGGGCGCACCGGCCACGTGTTGGCCGCGCTCGATGCGCAGCGACAGGAGATTTATATTGGCGAATATGAATGTAGTCACGCCGATAGTAATTACACGCCCCGAGGGCATCGCGAGAGCCTGATGCCCGTCGCCGAGTTGATCGCGTGGCTCGCCGGACACTCGTCGCCACCGCTTGTCGTCACGCCAGATGCCGGCGTCGAACGGCAACTTCACGGCGCAGGCTTGGCCGTTCAGACAATTCCGCGCCCTTCTGCGGAGATCTACGCGAAACTCGGATTGCGGAAGTACCTTGGCGGCGAGACCGTCGTGCTCGACGAGTTGGACGCCAATTACATTCGTCGCTCGGATGCGGAAATCTTTTCCTCGCCAAAACTCGGCATTCCTGGACACTGAGCCATGAAGATTCGCCCCGCTTCGATTGCGGATGTGCCGCGAATGATGGAGATCGAGCGGCAGGCCGCCACCGCCGCGCATTGGACGGAGCAGAGCTACATTGACGCCATAGCCCAGACGCAACCGCGCAGGGTTGTGCTGGTGCTCGAAGTATCGGATTCCGATCCATTCGTGCAATCCACCGGGGGATCAACGCCGGAAGTCCTCGCATTCTCCGTGGTGCATTGCTTTGAGTCCGAATGGGAGATCGAAAACATCGCCGTGGATCTGGCGTTTCGGCGACGAGGATTTGCATCACATCTGTTGCAGGTGATTCTTCAGCAGGCCCGCCTGGAGGGTGGAACACATATCCGCCTGGAGGTGAGGGAATCCAACGTCGCCGCACGCAAATTATACAAAAGATGGGGGTTCCGGCAATCGGGACGCCGTCGCAAGTACTATCGTGATCCCGACGAGGATGCCCTGATCCTTGAAATATTTTTCGACCGTGTGACCTCCGAAATCTCTTGAAGCGCCCCCTCCCGAGTGCTAGCCTCTTTTCACTTCAATTAGGTCAGGAGGTGCTGGATGGCTACTCCAGTACGCGAAGTGCTCCTGGCCAGCAACGGCGAATTTCGCCGCCTGGTTCAGGAACATCAGGACTACTCACACCGCCTCGAAGCCCTCGTTTCCAAGCCATACCTCTCCGAAGAAGAAAAAATCGAAGAAATAAAACTGAAGAAATTGAAGCTTCATCTGAAGGATCAGATAGAGATGATAGAGCAGCACTTCCGACATTCGAACCCGGAACACGCTGCCTGAGACAGAATTACCGTGCCAACCGCGCTCTTTTTGCGTTGAGAGTCGACTTGTGTCTCAAAAAGCAGGTTCTGCCCCGGCCATGTGCCGGGGCATACTATTTACACTCAAGTCTGCAAGGGGGTGAGGTGAGTTACATGCGCAGAGCCGTCACGCTGATCTTTCTATTTACCGCGCTTTTCCCGTTAGCGTTCGGACAAGCAAGCGCGCGTCACACACCGCATTTTGCCGGTCAATGGGATGCAACGATTCGTCCGGCGAGCAACACGGGCGGTGGCGCCTACAACGTTCGCTTTGGTCTGACGATCAGCACCGACGCTCCGTTTTTTCACGCGGCCGTCCACAATGGCACGGACGTTATGCCCTTCTCGCGCGTTGAATGGAATGGCAAAACGCTGACCATGTATTTCGATTCGTATGACGGCCGCCTGACCGTCCGTTGTGCGCAACCGTCGTGTGCTTCGCTGGTTGGTGAATACTCGCGCATGACGCATGCCGGAGAAGTCCACTATCAATTTGAAGCGAAACGGCGCGCGGAATCAGCCGTGCCTAGGAAGGTGTCCGCGGCACGTGGGCCGGTACTGGCAGGGAAGTGGATATTCTCAATTTCCTTCCACAAGGGATCGCCCGACAGCGTTGCTCCCGGAACGTTTGTCGAGCAGGCGACTGAAACTGGCGGCGATGACGATCGCGCCGATGTGCAGGGAACGATTGCGCTTCTCAGCGGCGACCTTGGAATGCTGCATGGGTACGTTGCTTCGCCGAAGTTTGTGCTTACTCGCTTTGACGGGATTCATGTCACGCGGATGGTGGGGAGATTTCTCTCGGCGGACCGTATCGCTGGCACATTGCAGTTTGATCCCATGACAATCGTTCCGTTCACGGCAGCGAGAAGCGGAGTGAGTGTAGCCACTACGCTGAATCCCGAGTCTGTCACGAAGATTCGCAATCCGTCCGAAGCGTTTCGCTTTCAGGGCATAAACCCACTGACTGGCCGCGAGGTGACCTCGGATGATCCGCGCTTCCGGGGGAAAGCGATCATTGTCGATATTTTCGGAACGTGGTGTCCGAATTGCCACGACGAGGAACCCGTGCTCGTGGATCTCTACAACCGCTACCATGCACAGGGCCTGGAGATCGTTGGGTTGGCCTATGAATATACGAATGACGAGAAGCGCAGTGCGCGCATGCTGGCTCTCTATCGCAAGCAGTATGGCATTCCGTTTACCCTGCTGGTTGCGGGTTCCACCGATGACGGACAGATTGCAAAGACACTTCCGCAACTGGTCGGATTTGGCGCCTACCCGACCACCATCTTTCTCGACCGTGAACATCGTGTGAAAATCATTCGTGCGGGCTTCGAAGGCCCGGCTACCGGCATGTTCGACGCCGTAAAGGCTCGTTTCCGCCGCAACGTCGAGGAGATACTGAATCGGCCGCACTGATGCGTATGGGAATGCGGAATTGCAGATGCAGGTTCGAAAGTCTCCGCTCTCCGATATAATTTCTTATCTCACATGGTTCGCGACGGAATCTATTACGGCTTGGCCTTTATCCTCGCTGCCGCGCTGGTCGGCTGGTTTGTGCCGGTTCTGGCGGTCATTCCACTACTGTTGGCGGCATTTTTCCTATGGTTTTTTCGCGATCCCGAACGTGTCATCCCCGCGGATCCAGGTGCCGTTGTATCGTGTGCCGACGGAAAGATCACGGATATTTCGGTAATCGAAGCTGACGGAAAGCCGCGCACGCGGATCAGCATTTTTCTGAACGTCTTCAGCGTGCACGTGAATCGATCGCCGGTGTCGGGTGTGATCACTTCCCTGGAATACAAGAAGGGGCAGTACCTGAACGCGATGGACGAGGCGTCGGCGGAGCTGAACGAGCAGAGTATTTGTACGGTTCGCACCGGCGATGGCTATGACGTGGTTTTCAAGCAAATTGCCGGCCTGCTCGCGCGTCGGGTCGTGTTCACCGGTAAGGTCGGTGGCCATGTTGCTCGCGGCGAGCGTATTGGCCTCATCAAGTTCGGTTCGCGCTGTGACGTTATTCTTCCTTCTGAAGCGGAGATCACGGTGAAGATTGGCGAACACGTCAGCGGGGGATCGAGTATTCTCGCCAAGTTGCCCGTTCATGCGGTTGGTGCGGCAGCCAGGGAATCCGGGAGCGTGCAATGAATTTCGCATTGAATAGGCGGCAGGACGATTCTCGTCCCCGCAAGATGCGTAAGGGAATGTACCTCTTGCCGTCGATGTTCACCACGGCAAACCTTGCGGCGGGATTCTATGCCATCACCCAGGCCATGCAGGGGACGCCGTCCGAGGCGTGGCACTTCGATCTGGCGGCCAAGGCGATTGGGTTTGCCGTCTTTTTCGACGGCATGGATGGCGCCATCGCGCGATTGACAAACACGACCAGCGATTTCGGCAAGGAGTTCGATTCACTGGCGGACGTGGTTACGTTTGGAGTGGCTCCGGCGGTGCTCGCCTGGATGTGGGGCTTTCGTCTTCTACCGTTCGTGCTCGATCCGGATCTGCGGGGAAAGCTCGTGCAGTTTGGAGCCATTGCGGCCTTTATTTTTCTTGCCGCTGGAGCAAGCCGTCTCGCGCGGTTCAACATCCAACTGAATCCTCAGCCGAAGAATCCGGGGCGTCCCGGAAGAAAATATTTCGTCGGCATGCCCATTCCCGGCGGTGCGGGCTGCATTGCCGCCGTGGTTCACTTTCGTCTCGGTGAACCGATTGTGCTGTGGTGGACATCCGTCATCTGGATCTCATACATCCTGTTGCTCGGCTTCCTCATGGTGAGCACATGGCGCTTCTGGAGCGCCAAGAGCATTGACTTTCATAGCCGGCGCCCGTTCCGGCTCATACTTATTTTCTGCGTCATCATTGCCGCCATCTGGTATTACTCGCGTTATGTTCTGGTTGCCATGGCGCTGGCGTACATGTTTTCCGGTGTGCTGGCACGGCTGATGTATGCATTGCGGCGGCCAGCGCAGCCACCCTCACAAGAGGTCCCCGGCATTTCATGAAAACAACTGCAAAATCCGGTGACGATTCCAGCGCATCGGGATTGTTCCGTGTCGCCATCATTGGCGCCGCCACGCTCAAGGGTAAGGAACTGAAGGACGTCCTCAGCGACCGCAGCTTTCCTTCGCAATCGGTCAAGCTGCTGGACGACGAAGAATCCCTTGGCCAGCTTGAATCCGTCGGTGATGAGCCGACCTTTATCCAGAGCGTTCTACCCGAGCACATGGAAGGAATTGATTTCACTTTCTACACCTCCGACCAGCCCTATACGGAGAAAACCTGGGAGATGGCGCGGCACGTGGGAAGCGAAATCATTGATCTTTCCTACGCGCTCGAAGACCACGCGGATGCCTTGCTGCGTGCGCCGTGGGTGGAACAGGAGCTGGGACAGGGCCGCAAGGCAGGGCTCGTCTCCGCCCCGGTTGTGGTCGCCGATCCGGCAGCCGCTGTTCTGGCATTGCTTCTCGTCCGGCTACAGCGCACGTTTCCAATCCGTGAAGTCAACGCAACCGTCTTTGAGCCCGCCTCCGAACGGGGAAGACAGGGAATGGACGAACTGCACGACCAGACGGTAAACCTTCTGTCATTTCAGCAGATGCCTACTGCCGTCTTCGGCACCCAGATTGCCTTTAATCTCGTTTCAGCCCTCGGCGAAGAAGCCGAACCATCAATGGCTTCGGTGGAAGAGCGTGTGCTCCGCCATTTCCGCGCCATCACGGGCGGCAAGGCGCCAGTACCATCGTTGATGCTGCTGCAGGCGCCGGTATTCCACGCCCACACGTTCTCTATTCACCTGGAACTTGAGTCTACGGTTTCGCTAGGCGACGTGGAAGCGGCGCTTTCCGGCGAGCATGTCCAGATTGCGCGAACGCCGCAGGATGATCCGAACAACGTGAACGTCGCCGGGGCGTCGCTGGTGCAGGTGGCGGTGCGCCCTGATGCACAGCGCGAAAGTGCATACTGGATCTGGGTGGCATCGGATAATCTGCGCGTCTCGGCCTGCATGGCCGTGGAATGCGCGGAAGATATGGCTGCCATGCGGCCGCGCGGGAAGGTACAGTGAGCAGCCGGGCAAAACCACTTCTGGCGTTGTGCATTCTCATGCTGGTGCTGGCGGGATGCGGATATCACGTGGCGGGCAGAGCTACGCAACTGCCCACATATGTCCACACCATTGCCATTCCCACCTTCGTCAACCAGACGCAGACTTATCGCATCGAGACAACGCTCACCCAGGCGGTGGTTCGTGAGTTCAACAGCCGCACCAACTACCGCATCGTCAGCGATCCAAAGGGCGCCGATGCCGTCCTGTACGGTTCCGTGCTTACCACGCAGTTGGCGCCGGTCACGTATGACAGCCAGACCGGACGCGCCTCCAGCGCGCTGGTTACGGTATCCATGAAGGTCCGGTTGGTGGGACGCGACGGTCGCGTTCTCTACGAGAACCAGAACTACATCTTCCGCGAGCAGTACCAGATTTCAAGCGAGCTTTCGAGCTTCTTTGAAGAGGAAGGGCCGGCCTTGGACCGTCTTTCGCGCGACTTCGCTCGTACTCTCGTCAGCAACGTTCTGGAGGCCTTCTAGCCGCCGTGAGAGCCTTCGCCCCAACCGAGCGCTTCGTTGCCGACGTTACCAATCACAGCCTCAAGCCTGCCTATGTCTTTGTGGGAGATGAGGGATTCTTCCGCAAGCAATGCCGCGACGCCGTGCTCGAGCAGCTTATCCCCGCGGGCATGCGTCAATTCAGCTTCTTCGAATTCGATCTTGAAAGCATCGAGATACAGGAAGTGCTTGACCGCGCGCGTACGCCTTCGCTGATGGCTCCGTTCCAGGTGTTCTTCGTGCGCGGCGTCAAGGTGCTCTACGGCCGGGGCAAGCACGATGCAGAGTTCGCTGCGATTGAGGAGTACTTCAAGTCGCCAAATCCCGACGCGCTGATCATCTTTGTCGCCGATCACATCAACATTCCGTCAGACCTGCGCCGCATGGAATTGACCGATAAGGAACGCTTCGAGAAGATCCGCGAAACCCTTGGCGACTACTGCACGGTTGTAGAGTTCGCACGTGTCGAAGAGGATGAAGCCGTCAAGTGGGTAAATGAAACGGCCGGACGGGAGCAGGTGAAAGTGGATGCCGACGCCTCCCGCGAGTTGGTGGACTCGCTCGGCGGCGACATGATGATGATTGCCGGCGAGTTGGAGAAACTCATTCTCTACACCGGCGAGAAGAAAAAAATCACGCTTGGCGACGTCGAGACAATGGTGCTTGCGGCCAAGCAGCGCACGCTCTACGAACTCACGGATGCCATCTCGTCCAGGAACCGGCAGCGCGCGCTGGAGATCATGGATGCGATCCTCTCCACGGGCGACGGTGACGAGGCCGCCATTGGCCACCTTTACATGCTTGCCAAGACCTTCCGCCAGATGCTCGTCATCTCCGAGCACAATGTTCGCGACTCGCGCGCCCTCTGGCAGGTGCTTTGGCAGGGGTTCCGAGTGCCGCCCTTCGCCGCCGAAGACGTGATTCGACAAGCCCGGCGCTACAAGTCCCGACGTGAACTGACACGCGCCATTCGCTTGATCGCGAGGGCCGACCTTGCCCTCCGCTCGAACGCGCCAAGTAAGCGCCTCATCCTCGAAAACCTCATCCTCGACCTCGCTTCCGAGCCGAAACCTGCGGAGATTTCAGGCTGGCAGCAGGAGGAACTGCCAGTATGAATGTTCGCGATATCGTCAGCCATACCGAAATGTGCATGAAAGAAGGAAGAATGCTTCAACACGGCATGAACTTCCACACTGCACAGCGGAATTCGGTGATTCTGATGAGTCGTCGAAAAGGCGCACCCTATCATGATCGGGTATTGGAAGAAGGACGAGTTCTGATTTATGAAGGACACGATGTTCCCAGAAGGGCCGATGTCGTGGATCCCAAGGCCTGTGATCAGCCTCGGAGCACTCCTTCCGGGAAACTCACACCGAACGGAAAATTCGAAAAGGCCGCACTCCTTTTCAAGCAGGACGGCAAGAACCCGGAGCTAGTACGCGTCTATGAGAAGATTAAGGCAGGCATTTGGACCTATAACGGAGTATTTCGGTTAGTTGACGCGTGGATTGAAGAAAGCGAAAAACGGAAAGTTTTCAGATTTCGTTTGGAACTAACTGACACTGATGTTGCGGATAAACCAAATCAGACTGATCTTGAACACAATCGTTTAATTCCATCAGCGGTAAAACAAGAAGTGTTCAAACGGGACAAGGGTCGCTGTACGCTTTGCGGTGCTACCGACAACCTCCATTTTGATCATGACCTTCCGTACTCGAAAGGTGGCACATCCATAATGGTCGAAAATGTGAGGCTATTATGTGCGCGTCACAACCTACAAAAGCACGATCGAATCGAATAGTCCGCCATTATCCTCGACACTGTTTTCTGCAAGATAAAGATTCTGTTCACTTCCTACGCAAAAGTGCTGTGGGTGAAGAACTTACACTTGGCCCGACGCGGAGAGTTGTACACCAGGTTAGCGCTAAATGCCTACGATGGCGGTCTTCGTAGTCCTGTAAGTGCGGGGCAATGAAAAGCGGCAGGTTCTGAGACCTGCCGCCGGAACTTGTGTGCCGCCTGGGTTACTTGCTTGCAGTCTTGACGACGCGAGCAGACAACCGGCTCTTATACCGCGAAGCGGTATTTTTGTGAATGATACCCTTCTGGACGCTCTTATCCAGTACCGAAACAGCCTCGCGATACTTGGCTTCGGCAGTCGCTTTGTCGCCGCCATCCAGGGCGGCATCCAGACCGCGAAGCGCCGTGCGCATACGCGACTTGTTCGCGCGGTTCACCGCGGTCTTCGTCTCAGTTTGCCGGGTGCGCTTCAGCGCTGAAAAATGATTTGCCATACCTTCCTGATATCCTCTTGAAAAATCTTCGGGTTAATGCCCAATCGATATTGTACGAGAAGTGCCGTGGATTGGCAATTCAACGGCTCGTCGGAGCCCCCGGTTGCTTTCTGCTCGCGGAATATTCTTGCCCCGGATATTGACTCACGGCCAAACTCGGGCTACTCTCACGGCCAATGGGAAGTGTTTCACGCTCGCGAGAGCAACTCGGCCTTTTGTACCAACCCGTCTGCTGCGCGTACCTGTCACAACTAACGGTTTCCATGGGACATCGCCGTATGTTCCGTGGCCAGCCCGCGCACCAAGCGCTTGAGGTGATGTCCGATACTCGATGAAGAAAAACATCGAAATCAGCCCAAATATCGAAGCCCTGTTTGGCACGCGCGACGAAAATCTGCACGTGCTGGAAAACGGCCTGAACGTAGCCATCGATCTCAAAGCTGACTCCATTCAAATTGAGGGATCCTCCGAAGATGTGGCCCGCGCGGAACAGGTGTTCCTGGATTACGCGGGACTTCAGAAATCCGGCCACCAGTTTCAGAACGGTGACCTGGGCACCATGCTGCGTATGCTGGCCGCCGATCCCACTGCCACTCTAAAAGGGCTGGCCGAAGCGGGCCGCCAGCGCTCGTTCGGGAAGCGCCAGGTGCAGCCCAAGAGCGTCAATCAGCGGCGCTACCTGGAAGCCATCGAGCGCAGTGACATGGTGTTCGGCATTGGACCGGCCGGTACGGGCAAGACTTACCTTGCCGTCGCCATGGCGATCTCGGCCCTGCTCAGCAAGCGCGTCAGCCGCATCATTCTTGCTCGTCCGGCAGTTGAGGCTGGCGAGCGGCTTGGCTTCTTGCCGGGGACCTTGCAGGAAAAAGTCGATCCCTATCTCCGCCCGCTCTACGATGCGCTCTACGACATGCTCGAACCGGAGAAGGTTGACCGGTACATGGAGAAGAACATCATCGAAATCGCGCCGATCGCCTTTATGCGCGGCCGCACTCTCAACGATTCCTTCGTCATCCTCGACGAGGCGCAGAACACCACCTCCGAGCAGATGAAGATGTTTGTCACGCGTCTTGGCTTCAATTCCAAGGCGGTCATCACCGGTGACGTCACGCAGATTGACCTTCCAAATGCCAACCGCAGCGGACTGGTCGAGGCGATGATCGTTCTCAAAGGTGTCGATGGCATCGCGTTCCAGTTCTTCGATGAGAGCGACGTTGTCCGCCACCAGCTCGTGCAGCGGATTGTCCGCGCCTACGACGATTACAAGGCGCGCAGCGAGCAACAGCTCTCGCTCCAACTGGATGCAAAACCTGCTGGCGGGAACGGTAAGTCCGCTCCGGAAACGAGTTCCGATTATGCGGTCATTCCATCCACGATGGAGGCCAGGACGCTTCATGGCACTCGCGTTCCTGAATAGCGGTTCGCTAAAATAGTCAGGGAGGGCTTGCGGGCCCTCCCGTTTCTTTTTTACTGCGCGGATGTTGGCCTGCATTGGAGTGAAAGCCGATTGATCGTCGTTCAAAAAAAAATCCGGGGTGTAAGCGACATTGCTCTTTCGCGCTTTGCCGGCAAGGCTCGCCGAGCCGCTGGTCTCACCGGCGAAGTCACGGTGCTCATCACGTCGAGTGCGGAGATTCGCGACTTAAACCGGCGCTTCCGGCACAAAGACAAGCCGACCGATGTTCTTTCCTTCCCATCTGAGCACGATGGCCTCTCGGGTGACATCGCAATCTCGGCTGACATCGCGCGGGAAAACGGCAAGGCCCTGGGACATGGCGCTCTTACCGAAGTGAAAGTTCTCATTTTGCATGGAATGTTGCACCTTGCCGGTTACGACCACGAAGCCGACAATGGCGAGATGGCGAAGCTCGAAGCTCGTCTTCGCCGCCAACTCGGTCTTCCGCACGGACTGATCGAGCGCGCCGATGGCGGCTCTCGAAGGAGGCGCCTGTGACGGGCATTTTTCTTCTAATCGCGCTCGTCATCCTGGTGGCAATTCTCCTGCTCGTTTCATACACCTCTCGGCTTACGACCGAATCCGGCAAGTTTCTCTCCCGCGAGTTTCAGGAGAATATCGAATTTTTTGAGCAGCGCGTTGAGCCGCGCTTCAAAGTGAGCCATTGGCGTGCGGCACTTTCCATGGCGATCCTTGAACAACTCTGCACCGCTGCCATTGCGTTCATCCTCGCGTACTTCGTCTTCGCATCGCCGGGCTGGAGCATCAGCGAACTCGCTGAGTCCGCACTACTGCTGGTCGTGATCGTCCTCATCTTCCATCGCTTCATCCCGTTTCTGCTGTTCTCGCGGACGCGAGGCGAGTGGCTTCTAGGAGCGGTTCCCGTTCTCAGAATTCTTATCTATCTTGTAATGCCGCTCACCCTGGTGATGGGATTTCTGCAATCGGTCGTCGCGCTGACGAAGGAGCACTCGGGAGAGGCGCCGGAACATCCGTCGGAAGCCGTGGATGCATTGATCGAGGCCGGTCAGGACGAAGGCATCCTGGAGGAGAGCGATCGCGAGCTCATTCATTCGGTCGTTGAGTTCGGCGATAAATCAGTGCATGAAGTGATGACCGCCCGCCCAAGTGTCGTGGCCGTGTCTACCGCCACGACCGTTGAACAACTTACGAATATTTTGCGCGACCATCCGTACTCGCGTGTTCCCGTCTACGAAGGTGATATCGACCACATCGTTGGCATCCTGCTCACGCGCGATCTATTGCAGGTTGCGGACTCCGAAGCGGCCACGCGCACTGTTCGCGAAATCATGAAGCCGGGCGTCTACTTTGTGCCGGAAACCAGGCGCGCCAGTGAACTCTTGGGTGACATGCAACGCGAAAATGTTCGCATGGCGATCGTCATTGACGAGTACGGCGGACTGGCTGGAGTTGTCACCATCGAGGACCTTGTCGAAGAGATTGTCGGCGAATTGCGCGACGAGCACGATCCAAAGAGCGAGATCGTGCGCGAAGGTGAGCACTCATACGTCGTCCCGGGTGCGCTTGATGTTGATCTTCTCGATGAATTATTTGGAGTGCGCATTGACGATCGCGATGCAACGACCGTTGCCGGCCTGGTTACCGAGGCGGCCGGGCACATTCCCCGCCCGGGAGAAACCATCGAGTCCGACTCACTTCGCTTTGAAGTATTGGCGGCCACCACTCGCCGCGTGGACCGCGTTCGCATTACCCCCGCCGTCGCCAAGGATACCGATACAGTTCACAAGACCGGCGCGGCAGGATAGGATGCAAATGTGAGATCAGGATTTGTATCCATCATCGGCCGTCCGAACGCGGGGAAATCCACCCTGCTCAACGCCCTCGTTGGGGAGAAGCTTGCGATCGTTACGCGCAAGCCCCAAACGACGCGCAACCGCATCACGGGAATTCTCAACGTAAAACGCAAGGGCAGCCAGCCTGCGGCGCAGATCGTCTTCGTCGATACCCCCGGCATTCATAAGCCGCTCGACCAGCTCAACAAGCGCATGATGCAGGAAGTCTACGATTCGCTTGAAGGTTGCGATCTTCTGCTGACGATGGTGGACGCTACACAGAAATTCGGCTCCGGCGATGAGTTCGTTGTCGATCTTCTAAAAACGCGCCAGAAGCGCAGCTTTCTCATCCTCAACAAGATTGATCTGGTAGACAAGCAGAAGTTACTGCCGATCATCGAGCATTGGTCGAATCTCTACAAATTCGAAGAAATCATTCCGATCTCGGCACAAACTGGTGCCGGGCTCGACGACCTGACGCGTGCTGTCAGTAAGGCTTTGCCTGAGGGCCCGAACTATTTTCCGCCCGACCAGGTGACGGACCAACCGGAACGTTTCGTCGTCGCCGAATACATTCGCGAACAGCTTCTCTTGATGACCGGTCAGGAAGTGCCTTACGCCACCACTGTCATCGTCGAGAGCTACGAGGAGTTGGAGAAGTTGACCCGTATCTCCGCCGTCATCTACGTCGAGCGCGAGGGCCAGAAGGCGATTGTCATTGGCAAACAGGGCGCGATGTTGAAAAAGATTGGAACCGGCGCACGGAATCAGATTGAACGTTTGATCGGCACGAAAGTCTATCTCGAACTTCTCGTCAAGGTGCGTGCCGGTTGGCGCGAGTCACGCCAGTTCGTGGATGAACTCGATTGGCGCAAGCAGTTGGAGACACTTGCCGCGCGTAGGGGACGTCCCGGGAAATAGACTGGCCCCTACGGCAGGCAAAGACGGCTAATTCCTGAAGCCACGGTGTCCGCGAAACAGCGTGATTTCCGCTCCCACTACCACTGTTCGACCGGGCATGCGTACGCCTTCGATCTCCTCATAGCCGGTATTCGTGGCGTTGATGATCTGCACGTATGGTTGCACGCGGCCGAATTGCCGTGTGACTGCCGCTTCCACCAGCGGATAGGCATCGGTGCCGTATCGCTGCACAACATTGAGTCGCGTTCTCATCTCCACGTGGCCTGGCAGGAATCCCATCCAACTCGCACTCGCGGAGTTGACCGGATAGTCGAACACGTAGCGCGACTGAACGCCCGGGGTTTCCTGTTGCGATGCGTGGATGCCAGTGTAGCCAACCTCAATTCGCTGGCCGTGATTCGCGTACATGTGGACAAGCGCTTCCACGCCGGTGAAGTTGATGTTGTCGACGTTCACCGCGCGCCACACATCGTTCGGGTTGTCGAGTACGTAATCGATTCCATTGCGCACCAACTGGTGGAAGACCGTAAGCTCTCCGATGACGCGCGCGCCGAGATTCCACTCAAGTCCACCTTCATAGTCCCACGCGTGTTCCGGCTTTAGATTCGGATTGCCCACGTTCGCCGGATCGTGGTAGTAGAGATCGGTGTAAGTCGGCAGCCGGAACGCATGACTGGCCGACGCGCGCAGTTTTAAGTGGCTTGAGATCCAGTAACCACCGGAAACGGATGGACTGAATTGCGAATGGTTTCCGCTGTATTTCTCGCCACGTGCTCCCACGGAAAATGAAAACCGCCGAAGAGCGCGCACGTCGTAATCCGCATACAATGCGCCTTGATTGCGCCCATGATATCCGAGGTTTGAGCTATCTATCGTGTCACGATATGCTTCCACGCCGTAGAAAATCGTGGAATTCGTGCCGAGACTGTCGTGTCTCCGCAGCGCTGCCTGCCAGCTCTCCGTGATGTGGTTGTTCTCGTAGATCGAGGGGTCGTTGCGGAAGAGAATGAATTCGTCGGTGTGTCGCCGGTATCCAAACGCCGCTTCGGTGTTCTTGCCCAACTGTTGTGTCCCGGCCGCGAACCAGCCCTTCGTGCGCTCCCACGAATTGAAGTTTCCATAGAACTGGTCGGCGCCGAATGGCCGGTCGCTGGTGCCAAGCAGGATGGTGCTCGCTCCAAGTCCGGTCTTGAAGTGGGTTTCGGAAGCGATCGCAAGATTGCGGTAATCACGGTCCGGTTCAAACCCGCTGGAAAAGTCACGCGTGAAGCTCAACTGTTGTGAAAACTTTTTCGAAACGTAAGCAGCGGAGCCATCCTGCTCGTTGGTTCCGAAATTTCCTCCGGCAAACCCGAGCTTGAATTCGCTCGTTGCGGGCGGTCCCGTGATGAAGTTGACGGCACCGCCAACTGCGTCCGATCCGTAGAGAGTCGAACCGCTGCCATGTAGTACTTCCACGCGCTGCATCGATGCGAAGGGAATCGGTAAGTCGAGATTGTGATGCCCAGACTGCGCATCGTTGACGCGCAACCCGTCCACGAGGACGAGCGTCTGTCCAAACGTGCTGCCGCGAATCGAAAGATCCGCCTGGACTCCCGGCGCCCGCTGGCGAAGATCGAGTGACGGGTCGGACTGCAAGGCATCAGCCCAATTGCGATAGAGAACGGGCGACTGCTTGATTTGGATTACATCGACCGTGCGATCCGATTCGTTCAGCGGCACTGGTTCGTATGTGCCGGTTACCACGATGGTTTCCTTGCGGGTCGGAGGCGTAGTCGCTTTCTTTTTCTCCTTTTTGGCCTCTTGACCCTGGGCGAATGCAGCAAGCAGCAAAATGGCGACGATTGTGCGTCGAAAAAACATGACATCCTTTCGAGTTCGACAGGTGGGCTTGCTTCAGGTTGGTGATACGGCGGGGTAAACCGCGTCCACAACTTCCGTTAATACTATTCCTTCACGGCGATTCCGAGCGCTTTCATTTTGCGATACATGTGGCTGCGCTCCAGTCCCAGCACTTCGGCGGTACGGCTGATATTGCCGTGGTTCTCGTCAAGCTTCTTGAGAATGTAATCGCGCTCGTATGCCGCACGCGCCTGGTGCAGGCTTGAGAACTCGCCGGCTGTCCGTCGCGATCCCTCGCGGTAAAGCAGCGGCGGCAGATGTTTTCTGTCGAGCTTATGCACTGTCGGATTCATGATGACGATGCGCTCGATTACGTTGCGGAGTTCTCGTATGTTGCCCGGCCAGGAATAGCGGCTTAGCAGATCGATCGCATCGTCCGATATTTCCTTGGCGCGCCGGCTGTATTGCCCGGAGAATTCCTTGAGGAAGTATCGAGTCAATAGCGGGACGTCTTCTTTTCGTTCGCGCAGCGGCGGAACGAAGAATGGAATCACGTTTAGGCGATAGAAGAGATCCTCGCGAAAATTGCCCTTGGAAATTTCGTCTTCCAGATCTTTGTTCGTGGCGGCGATAACACGCGCGTCTACGCGAGTGGGTTCCTCGAGTCCGACCGGCACAAAGCGTCCTTCGTCCAGCGTGCGCAGTACCTTCGACTGAGTTTTGAGACTCATATCTCCGACTTCGTCAAGGAACAGCGTACCTCCGTCAGCTTTCTGGAATTTGCCTTCCTTGTCGGCTGACGCACCGGGGAAAGCCCCACGGCGATGCCCGAAAAGTTCGCTTTCGATCATGTCTTCAGGAATAGCCGCGCAAT
>Ga0307375_10000273_pt1 | contig 69532 bp, 59 predicted proteins | sample TR1MG_FD_202531 | JGI IMG/M metagenome (GOLD analysis project Ga0307375, IMG submission 202531) | Soil microbial communities from Risofladan, Vaasa, Finland - TR-1 | ecosystem: Environmental > Terrestrial > Soil > Coastal area > Acid sulfate soil | place: Finland: Risofladan, Vaasa | collected... | reverse complement strand
GAGATAGCAACAGGCGCAGTCACTACGGATGAGATCTTTGATGGTACGATAGCAGAAGTAGATCTTGCCGATGATGCAGTGACATCGGTCAAGATATTGGATGGCGAGATAGTGGATGCTGATGTAAGTTTAGCAGCAGCGATATCATTAACGAAATTGGCAAGTGGTACAGATGCACAGATCATAGTAGCTAATGGGACAGGCGTACCTACGTATAAGACTATGGGAGGAGATGCTACGATAGACAATGCAGGGTCCTTAACCTTGGCATTGAGTGGAGTAACCTCAGGTACATATGGAACATCGACTACCGTACCGGTAATACAGGTAGATGATAAGGGACGAGTAGTCAGTGCTGGTAGTACGACAATAACAGGTGTATCACCTTTGGGATCAGCGTTAGCCAGTTCGAATATCATAGTAGGAAATGGGTCAGGATTAGCAGCGTCAGTATCAATGACAGGTGATGTAGCGATCAACAATTTGGGAGCCACAACGATACAGGCAGGCGCAGTCTCAGGCGGTAACTTAGGAGATATAGTAGACAACTCTATCACCTCAGATGACATAGCCACAGGCGCAGTAGGGTCAGATGAGATAGCAACAGGCGCAGTCACTACGGATGAGATCTTTGATGGTACGATAGCAGAAGTAGATCTTGCCGATGATGCAGTGACATCGGTCAAGATATTGGATGGCGAGATAGTGGATGCTGATGTAAACACAGGAGCAGCAATACAGGGAACCAAGATCAGTCCGAACTTTGGTAATCAGACAGTAACGATAGGAACAGGAGCCGGAACAACAGCTGGAACAATAGTACTGCATGATGCAACAGCATCAGATAGTTATACTACGACATTACAGGCCAGTGCAACAGTTCTGGCGAGCTTCACATTAACCTTACCAGCAGATGATGGAGATGCTAATCAAGTATTAACGACTGATGGATCTGGTAGTTTGAGCTGGACAGACCCAGCTGCTGGTTGGGTTGATTTGACTACTGATCAAACAGTAGGTGGGGGAAAAACATGGTCAGAGCTGGGTACTTTTGATGCAGGATTGACTTCAATTGGAGCAGATGTTAATTTAAATTCTAGTTCAGATTTTGCAACAAATATTAATACAGGGTCATCAACAGGAACAGTAACTATTGGAGGTACAGGAAATCAATCAATTGCAATTGGTGATAATGCCTCTGGAACTAAAATAATAACCATTGGTAATAATACTGGGGCAACAGGTGTAACTGTTAAATATGGTTCAGGTGGTGCTACTATTAATGGTGGAACTGCCGCGGCGTCTACTGCTGGAGCAAATTTATCACTTACCGCTCAGTCATCTGGAGCAGGAGGAAATGATGCAGGCGGAGATATTATTCTTACACCAGGGGAAAACACAGGTACAGGGACACAAGGACGGATAATAATACAAGATGGCCATATTAAATCAACCCAAACTAACCCTCCGTCATATTTATCTTCATATGGAAATGGATCTTTATCTAACGCAACAGATATAGCAGGTAGAATTGATGTTACTATTGCTGGTGCTCCAGGTACTGCAACAGTGACCTTTGATAAGCCTTATACAACTCCTCCAGTAGTAATTCTTAGTTATGGAAATACTAATACAGCAAGATACTTATATACAGATAGGGTTTACGTAACATCAACTACCACCAGCTTTACTTTAAATTTTAGTGCATCGACAAATCCAGGTGCAAGGATCTATTATTATTCTGTTATCGAGACCCAATAATTATTTATTAAAAATATATCAATGTAAATTTCGATACTAGTAAGGTTTAAATGACAAATTATGGAGATTATATAAGTTAAATAAATTGAAGTACGGAACAATGAATATGGAACTAAATACGATAAAATGAAATACACAAAACCCCACATTGTAACATTTGTTACATTTCTAATCACAGTGAGCCTGGCTGCCCAGCAGCCGGCTGCCAAACCTGCCCAGCAACAGGCTGCACCTGTAAAACTAAGCTCCGCTGCCGATACGGTCCAGTATACCCTGGGTGCCTTTATCGGACAGTGGTTCGTAAAAAACGGATTCGGAATATCGAACCAGGCCCTCTTTAAAAGAGGCATGGATGATGTGATGCAGAAGAAACCAACAGCAATACCCGATTCGGTCATTGCCCCGCTGGTGGCAAATTATCAGCTTATAGTTCAGAGTGCCCGAAGCCGTCAACTGGAAGACCAGCTTTTTGCTGCCCTCAAGGGAAAACCCGGGGTAGGTGTACTACCTAACGGGGTACACTACATCGTTGTTAAAGCTGCCCAGGGCTTGCGTCCAAATGCTGCCGACACAGTGGTAATAAACGCTATCGGAGTCTTCCCCGACGGAACGGTATTCGAGGATACCTTCAAGAAGAAACAGCCGATAACAACTGCCACAAATAAACTTATTCCGGGACTGAGTGAGGCAATCCAACTAATGACTGTTGACTCTGTTTGGAGAATATTTGTACCATCAGTACTTGGCTATGGTACGGCAGGTGTGCCGAACCTTATTCCGCCAAATACTGCACTGGTGTATGATATAACTCTTATGGAGGTGAGATAAAGGCTGAAGGCGGAGGGCGGAATGCGTATGGAGGAAAATCCGGATGCCGGAAGCCGAGGATGGGGAGACTGGGAGAGGGGGAGAAAGGAAAACTCGCAACCCGAAACCCGCAACAAAAAATAAGAATTGATCAAAACGTCAGAACATATAAAACTTAAATGCCAGGGGAGTAAAAACACTCTCTCCCTGAGAATAGTTGTTCTCAGCATGGCATTTATTTGTCTGTCGTTTAGTATGAATGCCCAGGTTATCTTTAACAACGGAGCGGCGATTACAATAACCTCAGGTGCTGCAGTTGTTACAACAGATATGACAAACACCTCCGGTACCTTCACAGCCAGGTTCCAGAATAATGGTATAATAAACCTCTCAGGTAACTTTACAAACAATGTCTCATCAATCACTTCCGGGGATGGAACTTTCAGGCTGGGAGGTCACTGGACCAATCCTGGTATATTCAGCTATGGATTAAGTACTGTTATTTTTAATGGTTCAGCCGAGCAGCTTATCACCAGGCCATCCCCCGAGAGCTTTTATAGCCTGTCAATCGAAAACACCGGGACTTCTCTGAGTCAGACAGTCCGGCTTGAAAATATGGTCCAGGTTATCGGATACCTGTATATGAAGACCGGAAACATTACAGCAACCGGATATAAATTGCAACTTGTTAACCAGGCTGCTGCATCACTCATATACACCTCTTCCACAGGCAGCAGGATCTACGGGCAGTTTGAAAGAGGTGTCGGTCAGACTGGCAGCTACCTTTTCCCTATGGGGAATATTTCACGACCAACATATTATAACCCTGCAACACTGATTACAAATTCAAATCCTGCTGTGACTGGCTCCGTACTGACTGAATTCCTGACATCTCCTGCTCCAGGCAATGCCGGACTTCCTCTTGCAGATGTATCTGTTAATCCGGGAGTGGAAGTCGATAGCGCCTATACTGAAGGTTACTGGAGCATGACGGCCAGGAACAGTTTCTCATCGTTGAACTACAGTGTTATCCTCGATGCAGCAGGCTTCAACAATTCTGTTGATACTGTAAGGGATATTACACGTGTCATAAAGCGCACAGGTACAGGAAACTGGACCCTAGATGGTGCACACAGTGATGCAACAGGGACTCTTGTTAAAAGGAATAACCTTACAGGAAATATTTCCGCATCAGGGACTCAGTTTGCCCTGGGACGGGCAAATCCTCTTATCTTAACTCATCCGGTAAACGATACTGTGTGCGAGATGACATATCCTACATTCTCAGTAACAGCTTCAGGAGCTGAACCTATGACATATTTGTGGTATTTCAACGGCAACCCAATATTAAGCGGGCTTCATTATACAGGTAACAGATCACCTACTCTTACCATCAACGAAGCCACCCTGTTTGATGCAGGTAATTATTACTGTGTTGTAAGGGACAGATACAGGAATACTACAATAAGTACATCTGCTACTCTTACTGTAAATAAGATACCGATAGCCACACTTACACCTGCTGCCCAGGATCACGAATGTTCAGAGGTGCCGTTTGAAGATATTATTCTCGGATTAAGCTATTACAACCCGGGTACTATATTTACATGGAGCAGGACAACACCGGCTGATATAATTACAACTATACCTGTTACAGGAACCGAAAATAATATCGGTGATGTTCTTGCAGGATCCTTCCAGAACACGACAGATGCTCCTGTAACGATAACTTTCGAAATAATACCTATAGGTCCGGCTCCTACATATTGTACCGGACTGCCAATTTATGCGACGATAACAGTCAACCCGCGTCCAAGAGTGATACCTGTGATGAAGCAGATTTGTTACGGTGAATCAACAAGTATAACACTTATATCACCTTCAACGATGACACAGGCTGGTGTAATAAGATTTGACTATAATATTACTGCTACAGCTCCTGTTGCTACTGTTGGGGGCAACAGAACTCCGGCTTCAAACGTTGCCTACGGAAGTGTACTTTCTTACCCATACACAAATAACAGCGATACTGTTCAATCGGTATATTATAATGTTACTCCTACTGTTCCTGCACTTGGATGTCCATCAGGAATCGAAGAAGCCTTTGAGACAAAAGTTCATGCAAATCCATTGCAGAATCTTGTAATTACCGAGCCTCTTAACTGTGAAGGAGGATCAAATGCAGACCTGCTTGCCGTTACTTCGAGAGGAGCAGGAGGGACAAACGGATATTATTTTGACTGGATCAGGACACAGCTTGATCAGGAACACGGCTATAACATACCTGCGCTATATGACCGAAGAGGTGGCCGCTGGGATGTTATGGTTACCGATAACCTTAATTGCCAGAGTTCCGGATTCATATTTGTATCGGGTGCCAAGCTTGACTCTTACATGTATGTACCGGTCGATCCGGTCTCAGGATATGCGACTACCTGTCCGGGTTCATCAGACGGAGAACTATGGCTAATGGAGACCAACAGCTCGACAGGTGTTGCACCGTTTGAATACTGGGTAACCAGGAATGAACAGGATACCACGGCTGCGGATATTCACGGCCACATTGCCAGCAAGGAAGTATTTGAGATATGGCCAGGCCTGTTTGCCGGTAACTATCGTCTCTATATGAAGGATGCCAATGGCTGTTATAATGTTACAATTCCCCAGATTGACATAATTGAACCTCAAATAATAACTGTTGAATTCAATTCAAAGAAATACGATGGCGACTTTGACATATCCTGCAGGGGTTACAATGACGGGTCGGTATGGATTGACAGTATATGGGGAGGTAACGGCGGATACAGATACAAATGGACCACAACAAACGGTTCAATAACAGGTGTTGATACTCTCAGCAGGCTTGATAACCTAACCGCCGGCACTTACTACCTGCATACAACCGATGTGAAAGGATGTCAGAAGACCGACAGTGTTACAATTACAGAACCTGAAGGTATGGTACTTACAGCCTCTGAGCGATCAGTTAAACCGGATGGGACATACAATATATCATGCAACGGTGGTTCAGATGGTTATATAAATATCACGGTTATTGGCGGATCAGGGAACTATACATATTCCTGGACCGGTCCTGCAGGATTTACTTCAACTGAAGAGGATATCTCAGGTCTGGGCGCAGGCGTATACAACTGTCTGGTAAGGGATCTTAACGGGTGTTTGCTGGCACCGGCGCCATCATTTACACTTAATGAACCTCCTGTTATTACTTTAACTGATACGAAATCGGTATCAACAGACGGGGACTATAATATTAATTGTTTCGGCGGGACTGGATCTGTCCAGGTTACTGTAGCCGGCGGTATACCGGGTACCTACCAGTATTTATGGAGTACTGCTGACGGTTCAGGAACAGTTGAAGGACAGGAGGATCAGAATTCTCTGACAGCCGGGACTTATAATCTGACAGTTAGGGATATAAATGGATGCGAGGATACTCTTATGATTACTTTGACCCAGCCGGATAAGCTTGAACTTGAGTTTGTTGAAAAGAATATAACCTGTGCTTCAGGGGTATTCAATGATGGTTCTATCAATCTCATTGTTTCAGGTGGTGCAGGACCATATACATATGTCTGGTCAAATGGAGAGACTATGGAAGATATTTCAGGACTTACTGAAGGTACTTATTCAGTGACTGTAACAGATTTTAATGGCTGTACCATAGCCGGATCGGGGAGCGTTGTTAATCCTCCGCCACTGCAGTATACTAAAGTTATTTCCGATTATAACGGTTATAATATAAGCTGTTTCAATATGTCGAATGGCTATATTCAGGTAACAACCACCAACGGTACTCCTCCGTTTATCTTTACATGGACAGGCCCTGACGGATTCACTTCAACGACACCGAATATTTCAGGGTTGAGAGCCGGCACCTATGTTCTGAATATAACTGATAGTCTTGCGTGCAACTCGACAGAAACATTTGATCTTACTGAACCCGGCCAGCTGGGGATGGCATTCAGTTTCTCATCGAGCATTGCAGGTGGCTATAATATCAACTGCGCAGGGGAAAGTACAGGCATTATAGGAATTGAACCTCTTAATCCTGTTAAGAATGTTGAATACCTTTGGTCAGACGGATTGTTTGGTAAAACCAGAAACGATCTGCCGGCCGGTGAATACAGCGTTATAATCACTGATGCAAACAACTGCTATGCAAGTGCAACTGTTGAACTTACCGAACCCGATTCTTTAAGGATCAATTTCAATATTACACAACCGTTCTGTCCTGATATGCCTGACGGAGCTATTGTAGCTGAAGTTACAGGCGGGGTGCCGGGTGGTGATTATATATATAAATGGTCAGATAATTCAGCAGGGAACACCGTGACAGATATTTCTGCCGGATTCTACTCACTTTCAGTAAGGGATCTTAACGGCTGTGTTGTAAGGGATTCAATTAATCTTGAGCCCGTGAATGAAACATGTCTTGTTGTTCCAAATGCCATTTCACCCAATGGTGACCTTATCAACGATGAATGGAACATTGAGAATATTGACCTCTATCCTCAGGCTGAAGTCAAGATATTTAACCGCTGGGGATTAAATATATGGAAATCGGCAAAAGGATATCCGCAGCCATGGGATGGTCGCAGGAGCGGAAAAGCTTTGCCTATAGATTCATATCATTATTTAATTAATCTCCATAATGGAACAAAACCGATTATTGGAACTGTAACTATTGTAAGATAAATTGCAATGCTGATAAAGATGAGATTTAAGGTAACCATATTACTGTTTTTACTGACCGGAAGTTATGCCCTGAGTCAGCAGTTGCCTGTATTCAGCCAGTACCTTTACAATAAATTTCTGCTTAATCCTTCAGTCGCAGGAAGTGATGGTTATACAAGTTTTTCACTTACAGCCAGGGAGCAGTGGGTAGGATATAAAGGAGCTCCAAGAACTGTATCATTCTCATGGCAGACAAGGCTCCTTAAGCGAAGCTATATTCTTAAAAAGACAAATGTCAGAAGGCAGGTTTACAGGCCTAAGTCTGATGGAAAAGTAGGATTGGGCGGATATATATTTTCCGATAATAACGGGCTTATTCAGCGAAACGGATTCCAGTTTTCATATGCATACCACACATGGATCAGGAACAGCACCCAGCTCTCGTTCGGGTTATCGGTAAATGGCTACCACTATAAGATCAATGAAGCGGAAATAGATTTTGAAGATCCAAATGACCCATTGCTAAACAGTTCGCTCAGGAGGGGTCTGTTTGTACCCGATGCCACATTCGGGATCTATCTGTTGAATGCAAAATACAGCTTAGGTTTTTCAGCTGATCAGTTATTTGAAGCATCAGGAAAGATAGGAGGAGCTGCTGCTTATCAGAATTTCAGTCTGGAAAGACAGTACTATCTTTTCGGATCATATGACTTCAGCCACGGGCCTTACAATATCATTCAGCCCGCCTTCCTCTTTACAACATCCGAGCAGCTAACTCCGATGGCAGATATTGGTGTTACTTATATTTTCCATGATGATTTTTGGGCAGGTCTTGCATACAGAACCAGTAAAGCAATAATCTCGACAGTAGGACTAAAGTACCAGAATATTTATATCGGTTATGCTTTTGACTTTACTATGTCGGAGTTGCAGAGAGTTACCTATGGTACGCACGAAATTAATTTTGCTCTCAAGTTCGGAGATAATAAGCGTAAGTATCGCTGGCTCGACAGATATTAAACCCACCCCTAAGCTCTCCGCCTCCCGATAGTTATCGGGATGGCTGATCGCTTTTCCCCCCGACATTATAGGTCGGGACAGGCTCTCCCGGGAGGGGATTTTTTAACCTTTCCTTATTTCTTTAAAATATAAATCAGAGAGCTGCTTTTCCTTTTTTTGAAAAGCGCTTTTAGGGCAAAAAATGTTCCTGTAATCAGCCCTTTTATGAAAGGCATGCTGCTTCCTTTATACTTTTCACTCAATATTGAGATGTAAAATACATCAAGGGGCAATGGTATGATATCTGTAATTCTGAATCCCTGTCCTTCAAAAAGGAACCCGAATGTATCCGGATTGAAATGCCAGAGATGTCGGGGCACATCAAAAGCTGCCCATAAGTGTCCATAATATTGTGCATCGTATGAGTCAATATTGGGAAGTGCAATTACACATGTGCCGGAAGATTTGAGAAGCCTTTTGATCTCAGTTATGTAATTGTTCAGATCGCTGAAATGTTCCAGCACATGCCACAGGGCTATGCAATCAAACTGATCTGATTCAAGAGAGCTTATTTCAGAAGGTGAAATTATATCAAGACCAAATCTCTCTGCAGCTGAATTCCTGGCTTTTTCATTGATCTCAATACCACGGACAACCCATCCTTCTCTTTTCATCTCAGCGGCAAAATGTCCGGTGCCGCTTCCTATATCGAGGAGATTTCCGGTATCGAGGCCTGTTTCTTTCTGTATGATACTTCTCTTTCTTCCAAGCATTCTGCTTCTGACAAACCTGTAGATCTTATTAACAAGACCTCTTGAAGTATCGCTGTGTGAGATATATTCATCAGAATCATAATAATCCCCGATTGCATCTTCTTTCGGATGATCCTGTGTAAAAGAGAAGCCACAGACTGAGCATGTGAAAACCGGAAAATTTTCCTTGCTTTTAAAATGGTCAGTGCATTGCAGCCTCTGACGGATATCATAGGAATAACATACCGGGCAGCAATTATGATGGACCATTCTATTCACTCTTTGTTTTTGACCTCAGGCTTATGATGATATATCCTAATATCAGCAGAATGAATATCCCTGAGCTTGCATAGGAGATCTTATTACCAATAAAATATGAAGCAGGTTTGAACCTGAATCTGATCTCATGGTTTCCTGCCGGGATAATCATCCCGCGAAGAACGTAGTCTACCCTGAAATGAGGTACCTCCACATTGTCAATAAAGCTTTTCCATCCGGCAGGGTAATATATTTCTGAAAAGACAGCCAGCTTTTCTTCTGAAGCCATGCTGTTATAAACGAGTTCGTTAGGTTCATAGCTTTTGAGGAAGATAGTATCTCCTGTGGAAACAGGATATGAACTTTTTGTGATGTAATCCCTGAACCTTTTATCAATAACAACCTGCCTTGAAGGATCAACCCTGTTTATCATTGATATTTCCTTGTTGGCATCTTCGACCAGCATAGGATCTTCAGCAAACCATACATTTCCAAGGGCTTTCCTGTTCTCAAGAGGAGGGGCATCGGGATTGAAAATCACATATTTTGTGTTCAGCATGTTGAGTGCAGCTGTACTGTTAAATGCAGCCTCAAAATCTTCCATCGTTTTTGCTGCACTACCGACAGACATAACAAGTGAGATATTTTTGCTGAGGGATGAATCAATAAGTTCCTGGTACCTTTCAAGCTTGGCCCCATGATATCCTCCAATCGATTTATGGAAGTATGAAGTTGAAGCATCATTGAAGGTTGATACACTTAAGTTAAGAACTCTGTAGTATGACTTGTCCTGAAGAATATATGAATCAGCTGCAGAGGGTGTCTGCATTTTGGCTTTTGCCTCTTTCCTTACAAATTTGTCGGAGTTCAGGTAACGTTTGTCTACCAGCCACATATCACCAAGGAAAAGAATTGCCAGTAGCAATATTGCATATTCCTTTTTAAGTTTTTCATATGAGAAAGCTAAAATTATTGAGGCAGCCATGATGATCAGCGAAAGCGATCTGAATGAATCTCCCCTGAGGAGCTTCTGTCTGTCTGATATTAGAGCTGAAGAGAGCCAGTCGGGGAGCTCAATTCCTGATTCAGCAGGAGAGATGAATGAGCCTGCAAGGCCGGGGGAAAGTATATATATAAGTGTAATACCTCCTGTAATGCCTGCTGCGATTTTAAGGGCCTTGAAGAGCTCCTTTCTTGGTGTTGTACCATTAAAAATGTTTCTCAGTGCCAGAATTCCCAGAAAAGGGATACAAAACTCAGCTATTACGAGAATGGTAGTTACTGCCCTGAATTTGTTGTACCCGGGAAAATAATCCAGGAACAGGTTGGTCAGTGGCATGAAATTTTTACCCCAGGCCAGCATTACCGAAAGGATTGTGGCACTTAATAACCACCATTTCTCGGGACCTTTTACAATAAGGAGGCCCAGAACAAAAAGGAAGAATATGATCGCCCCGACATATCTTGGTCCGTCGACCCATTGCTGAGTGCCCCAGTACTGATAAAACTGACTGGCATACTGCGCGGCATTATTTCTTCTGAGGACGGTGACTGTTTCAGATGTTTTGTCAAAGGGTTTACTTGCGCCACCCTTAAAATTTGGAATAAGAAGTGTCAGAGTTTCATCTACACCATAGCTCCATTGAACAATATAGGATTTATCGAGTCCTGTTGTTTTATCCCTGTCCCCGGTTTCAAGGTCTGATCTGCCTCTTGTTGAGTACTTGCCATACTCATAGGTGGAATAAAGTGAACTGAAATTCATTCCGACAGAAAGCAGAAGCGGAATGATCAGTATCAGGGAACTTTTAGCAAATTTCATTTTCTCCTTCTCCCTGATTGCATATATGCCTTCCACCACAATAAAAACAAGTATGGATATCAGAGCATAATAGGTTATCTGAGGATGATTTGCCAGTATTTCCAGTGTCAGAAAGAATGTGGCGAGAAGAGCACCCTTAATAGCATCATATCTGTAGGCATAGATTATGCTACCTATCATTGGTGCCATATATGCAATTGCAAGTGCTTTTGTATTATGACCTGCAGCAAGTATGAAGAAAAAGTAAGTGGAAAATCCATAAGCTATAGCTCCCGCAATGGCAAGCCTGAAATCAACCCTGAACATAAGCAGGAGAAAATAGAAACCGATCATTATCAGGAATATTGATGAAGCCGGATGCTTAAGAAAGTTTAGTCCGGTATTAACAAACTTCATCAGGTTGCCTTTGTAAAGTGTGGATATCATGAATGCGGGCATTCCGCTGAACATGCTGTTTGTCCATAGAGGCTCCTTCCCATATTTTGCCCTGAAATCGCTTATCTCTTTTGCAGCATTCTGGGCAACGGTACCATCATTTGTATGCATAACCTTGCCCTCGAGCAATGGATAGAAATATGCCATCGAGAGAAAGACAAATATTAGAATGGCGAGCACATGAGGTATTACAGCCTTGATTTTTTCAGGAATTTCCATTTATGAAATTTTATATATTTCAGTAAAAAAACAAAAGTATTCAGTTAATCGGGATTATTATATTCATTCAGAACTTTATTGTAAACTTCCAGTATGGTTCTGCCAACATTTTCGGGAGAAAACCTGGCCTGGTTTTCCCTTGCAATCACCTCATTATCAAATCTATTGTTAATTATTTCACAGAGCTTCTCCTTCCATGAAACTACATCGTTTTCTGCAAGCATGCCATTATGTTTATGTATGAGCTCAGGCAGTGCTCCCCTGTCTGATGCAAGTACAGGAGTACCGGTGGAAAGTGCCTCGGCAGTTACTATTGAAAAGGTCTCAATCTCTGAGGCATGGAGGAAAATATGAGATCTGTGCAGAAGGGGAACAATAGCCTCTTTTGTCAGGTAACCATGCCAGACAATATTCAGGTTTTCAGGCACTTTACCTGCTTTCGCACTCTCTGTCTGGATCCCGTTGCCAATAATATTAAGATTGACTTTATAGCCGGTTTCAAGTACAAACATTACCAGAGAATCCACAATCAGGTCAAGACGTTTTGGTGGTTTCCATGTTGCGACACAGGTGCAAATAATGGAATTTTTATCCGGATATGTTTTTTGCTTATACGAAAACAGTGCTGTGTTTACAATATTGGGTATAACCTTAATATTTTTATGTCCTGTGCTGCCCGCAATTATTGAAGCAAGAAACTCTGAGACGGTAATAACAGTACTGTTTTTAAGATAAGCTTTCAGAGCAGTCTTTCTGTACAAAGGATGTTTAATAAGTTTTTCAGCCTTTGACCAGTGTTCTGAAATGATCATTTTCGAATCTGTCTTTTTTGCTAGAAGCCAGGCCACTATTCCACAGGGGAAAATAACATTTGAATGGATAAGCGCTGGTTTTATTTCCGGGAATTTTTGGGTAAGTATTTTTTTGATAATCCGTGCCATCAGCCAGGGATTAACAAAATAAAACTTCCAAAAAAGAGAATATAAATTAATAGTGATCTGCCTGTTCCTGAAGAACTGCGAATCCAGAATCTCTTTCTTCAGGATCAGGTTCTTCGAAGGCAATACATTTATCCGAAGGAAGACAATATCATCACGTAATGAGCAAACAGCTGCTGCCTGGTCCTGAATAAAGATGCCCTGCTGCGGATGTTTCTCAGTAGGGTTCCAGAAAGAGATTATCAATACCTGCCTGTTCATTACTTGTTTTAAAGAGTTAATGTTTCTTTTTTATAAAAAAGCAAGCCATATCGCCTTTCCCGGTACGGTTAAGCAAAGCTGCCTCTTTGTTATACCTTCGGATCTCTTCCTTTGAGAAGATGTCATCAGGTGCTGACTGAATCATCCCTCTTTTATATTTTTCACTTCTCATAAACTGAAGGGGGCCTGAATCAAATATAACATCATCAATCCTGAGGTCTGTGTCATTAAGCAAAATCTCAATGCTTTTGCGTGTATGGATAAAGAAATGGCGGGGTGCATCGAGCCCTACCCAGAACTCACCGTAAATATACCATGCATGGCAGTCGGCAACCGGAATCCTGATAACTATGACACCATTCCTGTCAAGAAGCCTGCTTAGATGTCCTGCGACATTTGCAGGATCGGGCATGTGCTCAAATGAGTGGTGCAAAGTAATGCAATCGAATTTACCATCAATCTCTGAAATATCCTTTTTTAGAATTTTTACTCCGTTATCAAATATCATATCACCTTCTATGTACGGATCAATACCTGTCAGATCTCTGAATCCGCTGCGCTGAAGTGAAAGCAGTTTTCTCCCGGCACCTGTTCCGACATCAAGTATCCTGGAGTCGAAATTTATCTCTTTCTTCCTTATCCAGGGGAATGGGTGATCGAATATAAATGACAGAAAGGATCCGGTGGGGTCAAAATACCCCATATAATGTCTGATGAGGCTTTTTTTAAGGAAAAAATTGAACCGGTTCAGGCTGGTTGGGAAAACAGGTTCATTAAAAGCGTAATATTCAGCAGGATAGTACTTGTCCATGTTTGAGGGGATATCTCTGATCTGAATGCATTTGCAGTTTGCACATATGATATATTCAAACTCGTCTTTCATTCCAAGCTGCCGCTCCTGGAGAATGATCACCTCATTTCCTGTTTCATTACTGCATATTTTACATTTTATCCCACTCATGCTTTTCTGATGATCAGCTTATTTATATGAATCATGACCTAACAGCCTGGCCAGCCATTCAATATCCATCCTGAACAGGCTGAAGAAGATACCGGTCAGGGACCGAAGCTTCCATACCGGTTGTCTGAGGCCATAATGAGTTATAGATTGGATATAGTCCTTTCGTGCCCCAATGAAATCCTTTCTGATCAGCTTATATCTGCCCGACCTGGAGTAACTGATTATTAGCCTGTTTTTAAAATACTCATCTATTATTCCTCTGGTCAGCCCCTGATTAGTGCATATCACAGGGTAACGGTCGGTGATAGAAAGAAAGAGAGAATACATACCTTTTGTCATGTTGACGGTGTATGTTTTCGTTACCTGGTTTGGATATATTCTCCAGTAGCCCAGTGGTTCCTGAACAAATGCAAACTCTCCCTTCATAACCATTTCAACTATTGTCGGCATATCCACAAGGGGAAGTCCGAATCCCTGAAGGAACCCACCTGTTTCATCAAGTGCTTCACGTCGTATTACAACAGTCAGGGCAGGGATGCCACTCTTCATCAGTCTTTCAAGGAATATTCCGGGAGGCTTGTTGAAATTAATATCTTTTTCCGGTTCATCAGCCGGGGCCAGGGAGTATTTGTGAGAGAGATCCCCCGTTGCCAGCCATGCTTTCCCCCATGATAAAACTGACTGAGGATTCTGTTCAAGGATATCAACCTGTTTCTGCAGTTTGTCGGGAAGCCATAAATCGTCACATTCAAGGATAGCAATATACCTGCCGGAGGATTGTTTAAGAGCGAAATTATAAGACTCAGCTAATCTGAATATTCCGACATTTTTCTGGGTAAAGGGCCTGATTCTTGGATCCCTGCCTGCATATTCAGTGGCAATGGAAAAAGTCGAATCACTACTGCCGTCATCAATAATTATCATCTCCCAGTTAGTGTATGTCTGAGCCTGCACCGACTGAATACACTCTGCTATATACTTTTCATGATTATAAGCCGGGGAAATAACAGAAATCAGTGGCAGATGATCGTTCATATATACTTTATTTCAATGTCCCGCCAATTCATATCATCAGTGGTTTACGGACGTAAAGATATATTATTTATGATTTTAATTTCTATTTTTCAACACCTCCGGGGTTGACACCCATTTCTGTTTTATGCAACAGAGACATAATGGTTATAAGTATTTGCCTCCTCCGGCGTCTGCATTTTTTTTTTACATTTGAGCTTAATTACAGTTACAGGATAATCATAGTGGAAGAGAGTGACTTAAAGCGAAAAACAATCAAAGGCTTTTTCTGGAGTTCCCTTGAAAGCATCCTTAGCCAGGGACAGGGAATTATTTTCGGAATCTTTCTTGCACGTATGCTTTCTCCTGATGAGTTCGGGCTTATCGGAATGATAACTATATTTATTTCGATTTCACAGGTGTTCGTTGACAGCGGCCTGAGCCAGTCGCTGATACGAAAACAGAATTGCACCACAACCGACTATAGCACAATCTTCTGGGTAAATCTTGTTATCGGCATAATCTGTTATCTGCTTATCTGGATAGCTGCTCCCTCTATAGCTGCCTTTTACGAAACTCCGCAGCTGATTGCAATTACAAGGGTAACATCCCTATCTATTATCATAGGTTCATTTACGCTTATTCAGCAGACCATTCTTACAAAGGATGTTGATTTCAAGACACTGACAAAATCCTCAACAATCGGGACTTTTGTTTCAGGAGTAGCATCTCTTGCCCTTGCATTTTATGGATTCGGAGTATGGAGCCTTGTCTGGAGAAGCATTATTAACCAGGCAGTTCGTTCGGCAATTTTGTGGGGACAGAACCGATGGAAGCCGGTGCCTGAATACAGTAAAGCTACACTTCGCGAACATTTCCGTTTTGGATCAAATATCCTGGTTATTTCAATAATTTCTGCCATTTACAGGAATATTTCAAATCTGATAATAGGCAAAAGCTATTCAGAGAAGATACTCGGATATTATACCAATGCTGACCAGTACAGCACCATGCCTTCAAGCACCATTACATCGATTACAAGTAAGGTAAGTTATCCTGTATTATCCGGGATGCAGGACGATGACATTAAGCTAAAAGCTAATATCAAAAAACTGATAACTAATATTATGTATATTTCTTTTGTAGTAATGTTCGGACTTGCAGCTATAGCGAAACCTCTCTTTGGGGTGGTCCTGGGAGAAAAATGGCTTCCCTCAGTTGTTATGTTTCAGGCTCTCTGCCTTGCTTATTCGATATCCCCCATGCATGTTATTAATCAGAATATCATGAAAGTCAAAGGCAGGACAGATCTTTTCCTCCGGACAGAGATAATAAAGTATGTAATTTTTACGCCTCTGCTTATTCTTGGAGCAATTTTTGGAATAACAGTTCTTATAGGGGGAATAGTCCTGTTTTATTGGATCGGGTATACGGTGATCGCGTTCTATTCCAAACGTCTTATCGGATATTCAATGAAGATGCAGTCAATGGATTTTCTGCCTCTGCTGGGGATATCACTGTTTCCTGCTTTCATAACCTGGGGAATTGGAATTATATTCAATCTGACACCTCTCCTCCTGCTGGGTGTACAAATAATAGCCTATCCCTGTCTTGTACTTTTGTTATCCATTATTTTCAGGGTACCGGCTTTTTATGAGATAAAGGTCATATTGTCAGACAAACTTACAATTGCAAATTTTATGAAGACCTTTAATCCTGATTAAATAGCTTCAGATTCTAAAGAACAGATGCAAGTTTTTTTGTCAGGTTTCTCCTTGAAAATTCCGATGGATCAATATTCAGCTTAACCGGGTTGCTTATTATTTCACTGATATATTTCTCTATTTTATCCTGGTCAGAATAATCAAGGGTGGTCCCGATGCCCAGTTTAGATATAATCTGAGCAGCATCTCCATCAACAGGACCAAGGCAAAGTACCTGATTTCCGGAAGCAATATATTCATAAATCTTTCCTGTGATTATCAGTCTGTTATCGCCAGCTTCAGGAATAATAAGCAGCAGGAGGGAGGAATTGATCATATAACTGATTGCCTGCCTGTGTTTAGTGTATGGAATAAATTCCAGTGATTCACTTCTGACTGAGCCGGTGACCTGTTCTTTTATATTTTCAGGGATCGTTCCAACAATTCTAAGAACAAAGTCACTTTTCTTTTTTAATTCCCTTAATGCATTAAGGAATCCTGTAATCGGGTATTTTTCTGAAAGTGTACCAACATATGTAATTGTAAAACGGGAGGGTTCATCTCGCCTGATATCGTTAAAATCTGATTCATCAAAACCATTTGTAATGACTTCAATCTTCGGTAGGGATTCAGGAAGTTTTCCGGCAAGAAGCTCCTTCAGCATGAATCCGACACTTATTATCCTGTCTGCCTTTCCAAGAACCTGCCTTTCATAACCGGAGTCAATCTTTTTAGAAATCCATGTCGGATAAAACTGATCGTAATAATATATATCTGTCCACGGATCTCTTATATCTGCTATCCATTTAATATCCGGATACTTCTTCTTAAGTCTGATTCCGATGAGCTGCGTGGAATGTGGCGGGCTGGTTGTAACAAATGTTACAATTTTCTCTTTTTCGATAATCTCACATGCTTTCCTGAAAGCAAATCTGTTCCATCCCCTGCGGGGGTCAGGTATAAAAAAGTTGCCCCGTATAAACCTGCTTACCCTGCCCTTAAAACTGTCTTGTGGATTGGATGCGAAACCTGCTGAGGGGATTTTTGATTTGTCAGGAGAATAGATCCTGAACCAGTCGGTTGCAGGAGTCCTGTGAACCGGAATATCCACCGGAAGTTCTTCTGCAAGAGAATTATCAATAGCGGGGTATGCTGCATATTCAGGATCAACTGTAAGGATCACAGGTTCCCATCCGTGTTCAGGAAGAAATTTCGCGAACTTGAGCCATCTCTGTACACCGGCTCCTCCGCTTGGTGGCCAGTAGTATGTGATGATCAGAACCTTGTTCATTTTAAAGCTTTTTCAGCAAGCTTTGTATAGATACTTTTTCAGAAATAATACCCTTGAGCTGTTCAATCTTAACCCTTTCCTGTTCCATGGAATCGCGGTACCTGATTGTAATACTTTTGTCTTCAAGTGTCTGATGATCAATTGTAATGCAGTATGGTGTTCCTATTGCATCCTGTCTTCTGTAACGTCTGCCGATTGAATCCTTGTCATCATACTGGCAATTGAAATCAAACTTCAGGTCATAAACAATTTTCTCGGCAATCTCGGGGAGACCATCCTTTTTAACAAGCGGCATAACAGCAAGTTTAACAGGAGCAAGATATGCAGGCAGTCTTAAAACTACTCGTGTATCTGAGCTGCCATCTTCTTTTTTCAGAGTCTCTTCTTCGTAAGAGGCTGAAATAACCTGAAGGAACATCCTGTCAACGCCAATTGATGTCTCTATAACATATGGTATATACGATTCGCCTTTCTCAGGATCGAAGTATTGCATCTTCTTACCGCTGTAATCCTGGTGTTGTTTAAGGTCATAATCAGTTCTTGAATGAATACCTTCAACCTCTTTGAAACCGAACGGGAATTTGAATTCAATGTCGGTTGCTGCATTCGCATAGTGGGCAAGTTTGACATGATCATGGAATCTGTAGTTGTCGCTTCCGAAACCAAGAGACTGGTGCCACTTCATGCGTATATCTTTCCATTTTCTGAACCAATCAAGTTCGGTTCCCGGCTGAACAAAGAACTGCATCTCCATCTGTTCAAACTCCCTCATTCTGAAGATGAACTGCCTGGCAACTATTTCATTACGGAATGCTTTTCCTATCTGGGCAATACCAAAAGGAAGTTTCATCCTTCCAGTCTTCTGTACGTTGAGAAAGTTAACGAATATACCCTGTGCTGTTTCCGGCCGGAGATATACCTTGCCGGCACCATCTGACGTTGACCCCATCTCCGTTGAGAACATAAGGTTAAATTGTCTTACCTCAGTCCAGTTTCTTGTGCCTGATACAGGGCACACAATTTCATTGTCAATAATAATCTGCCGGATAGCCGGAAGATCGGAATCATTAAGAGCCCTGGAGAACCTGTCATTAAGCTCATCTATCTTTGCCTGGTTTGCAAGAACGCGCTGATTGGTTTCACGGAATTTCTGTTCATCAAATGCCTCACTGAATCTTTCCCTGGCCTTTTCAATCTCTTTGTTTATCTTCTCTTCTATTTTAGCGATGTGCTCTTCAATAAGGACATCAGCCCTGTACCTTTTTTTTGAATCCTTATTGTCAATAAGCGGATCATTGAACGCATCAACATGCCCTGAAGCTTTCCATATTGTCGGATGCATGAAGATTGCCGAATCGAGTCCGACAATATTGTCATTGAGCAGCACCATACTGTCCCACCAGTATTTCTTTATATTGTTTTTTAGTTCTACTCCATACTGTCCGTAGTCATAAACGGCACTCAGTCCGTCATAAATCTCACTTGAAGGGAAAACGTAACCATATTCTTTACAATGGGCAACAAATTTCTTGAAATTATCTTCCTGGGCCATAATGAATCTGTTATGAAATTGAAACAGGCAAAAGTATATTAAAAAGTTCTGTTTTACAACGTGGTCACCGATAGCGTCTCTATTCCTCAAATCTATTTGTATCTTTATCCTTTATTCTTTTACATCGGAAGATGAAAAAACATACAGATTTTCTTGTTATAGGATCAGGTATTGCAGGATTGACATTTGCTCTGAAAGCAGCCAGATTCGGAAAAGTATCAATTGTAACAAAAGCCAGTCTTGAGGATTCCAACACAAGGTATGCCCAGGGAGGTATTGCAGCAGTATTCCGCGAACCTGACAGTTTTGAAAAGCATATCAGGGATACCCTTATTGCGGGTGATGGTTTTTGTGATGAAGAAGTGGTCAGGATGGTTGTGCATAAAGCTCCCGACAGGATAAAGGAACTGATAGCTTTAGGTGTATCCTTTGACCAGATGCAGGATGGAACCTACGATCTGGCAAGGGAGGGAGGACACACCGAATACCGGATACTTCATCATAAGGACAAGACTGGCGAGGCAATACAATTTACCCTGATGGATCAGGTGAGAAGGAACAAGAATATTTCAATTTATGAAAATCACTTTGCTATTGAGATACTTACACAGCATCATCTTGGTGAAGTGCTTAAAAAAAATGATCCCGATATTAACTGCTATGGAGCATATGTTGCAGATCTTAAAAGTCAGAAGGTGACCAGCTTCCTGTCGAAAGTCACTGTTATTGCAACAGGAGGAATGGGGAATGTTTATATGACCACAACAAACCCTGAAATTGCAACTGGCGATGGTGTGGCAATGGTGTACCGTGCGAAAGGGGTAATTGAAAAGATGGAGTTCGTACAATTCCACCCTACTGCTCTGTGGGATCCGAACAAAAGACCTAATTTTCTCATAACTGAAGCTCTCAGAGGGTATGGGGCAATTTTGAAAAACATGTCGGGCGAGAGTTTCATGAAACGATACGATAGCCGGGAGTCTCTGGCTCCAAGGGATATTGTTGCCAGAGCTATCGATAACGAGATGAAGATATGGGGAGATGATCATGTATGGCTCGATTGCACACATCTTGAACCTGAAGGACTTAAAGACCACTTTCCCAATGTGTACGAGCATTGCCTGGCAATAGGTATTGATTTCACGAAAGATATGATCCCGGTTGTTCCTGCTGTACACTACTCATGCGGCGGAATAAAAGTCGATATGGACGGACAGAGTACCGTAAACAGGCTTTATGCCCTTGGTGAATCATCATCAACCGGATTGCATGGAGCAAACCGCCTGGCTTCAAACTCACTTATCGAAGCAGTCGTTTATGCTCACAATGCTGCAGAGCATGCAGGGCCAAGGATCAAAGAACTAACCCTTGAAGAAAAGATTCCGGCCTGGGATTACAAGGGGACAACTCACCTCGAAGAGATGATACTTGTCACTCAGAACTACAAGGAGGTTCAGAGTATCATGAGCAATTATGTGGGTATTGTACGATCCGATCTACGCCTGGAGAGAGCACTGATACGACTTGAAATAATTTATAATGAGACGGAGAGCCTGTATAAGAGATCACTCATATCAAAGAAAATCTGCGAACTCAGGAATATTATTAATGTGGGGTATATTATTATAAAAATGGCCAAGAACAGGCATGAGAGCGTAGGTCTGCATTATTCTATCGATCACCCCAGAAGAGCCATTACCGAATTCTGATAAACAACTCCGGATGAGACACCTTGAATTATCATTTAAAGGCAGGAATAATCTCTGGCGATACATTATAATGATTGTACTGATATTTACAGTTACAAATACAGTCGGATCACTTCCCCTGACTATCGTGAGCCTGATAAAATCATCAGATAATCCGGAGGTCTTGTCGAAAATATCATCTGATCTTAATTCACTCACAACTATGGGTATAGATCAGAATTTACTTTTAGCTCTGATTCTATTTTCATTCATTGCCGGCCTGGCTGCCTATGGACTGATGGTGAGACCTATGCATGGCAGGTCCTTCCTGGAGACGGTTACGGGAGCTCCTGGTATAAGGTGGTCAAGGGCACTTATTTCAGGGTTGATATGGATGTTACTGATGGCTGTTTATCTTTTTGTCTATATCGGGTTTGATCCGGAAAATTTTTCTATAAACAACAATAGTTCATCTTTAATTTTACTGGGATTGATTGCTGTTATTCTTATACCATTCCAGGCAGCTTTTGAGGAGGTATTATTCAGGGGATACCTTATGCAGGGATTCACTTTGCTGATTCCTGGCAGACTCTTTCCTCTTGCAGCCACATCAGTAATGTTTGCACTTATGCATTCACTGAACCCTGAGGTTAAAGAATTTGGTTTTTTCGCTATAATGCCGCAGTATCTTACTTTCGGACTGGTATTTGGAATAATAACGATTCTCGATGATGGAATAGAGGCTGCCATTGGAGCCCATGCTGCAAACAATGTTTTCCTGTGTATAATGGTTACACAGAAATCGTCAGCGCTTCAAACCCAGGCTTTGTATCAGCAACATAATTTTCATCCGTTGATTGAGCTGGCAGGACTTGTTGTTTCAGGTATTGTACTGATAATGATATTGAAAAAGATTTTTAAATGGGATGGCTTCTTCCTGCTCAGGAGTAAGGTTGAGCCACCTCATATACAATCTCACATTCCATAGACTGATGTTTTGTCATCTGTCCTGAAATCTCCCCAATTTTGTTTTATCTCATTAATAATGTTTCTTATCTCATCAGGCTCGATGGTTGTGAGAAGCTTCAATCGTGTCTCTTTGAAATGGGGTAGACCTTTAAAATAATTTGAGAGATGACGGCGCATTTCGTATATGGCTCTTTTACCTTCCTTGAATTCCAGCGATTTGTCAAGGTGGAGAAGCGCAAGATCCGCTTTTTCACTAACTGAGGGTTCCGGAAGAATCTCACCTTTATCAAGGTAATGTCTTATGTCCCTGAAAATCCAGGGCCTGCCAACTGTTGCACGTCCAATCATTATTCCATCTACTCCATACTTGCCGAACATCTCCCTTGCCTTCACAGGTCCGTCAATATCTCCATTTCCAATAATCGGGATAAACATTCTGGGATTATTTTTTACTTCACCAATGAGGGTCCAGTCAGACACTCCTTTATATAACTGTGCCCTTGTTCTTCCATGTATTGTCATGGCCTTGATACCAGTGTCCTGAAGCCGTTCCGCAATTTCAACAATGTTTTTACTCTCATCATCCCAGCCGAGTCTTGTCTTAACAGTTACAGGGAGCTTAACTGCCTTAACAATAGCTTCTGTCATCTCTATCATTAGCGGTATATTACGCAACATTCCGGCTCCGGCGCCCCGGTTTGCAATCTTTCTTACAGGGCATCCGAAGTTAATATCAATCAGTTCCGGAGCTGCTGCTTCGGCCAGATATGCTGCTTCAACCATCGCATCGATCAGGTGTCCATAAAGCTGAATACCTATCGGTCTCTCAAAATCGTAAATATCAAGCTTCCTGACACTCTTCTCACCGTCCCTGATCAGCCCGTCGGATGATATAAATTCAGTGTACATCATATCAGCGCCATTCATCTTGCATACTATTCTGAACGAAGGATCAGTTATGTCCTCCATGGGAGCAAGAAAGAGCGGATGCTCAGGGAGTGATATATTACCTATTTTCAAATTATTTATATTTGAAATTGATATTGGTCACTTTATCAATAACTCAATGGCATTAATGGCACACTACTTTTCAAAACCTGAGGTTACAGAGGATAAAGGGAGTTTCGATTTGTTGGTGAAGGTTGTTATAGTGCTCCTGCTGCTTATTCCATTTATACAGATAATGAATAAATTCAGGAAACGGGTTATGACTTAAATTTTTCTGAGACAGAAACCTGATTGTCATCATTCTCGTATTCCCTGGTTTTCAATTTCTCCATTTCGTTCTTCCTGTAAAAATAGACAAGTCCGTATTCTTCATTTTTTTCTTTTCTCTCCTCCTCGCCAAATGAACTATGCTTCTTTTCTACTTCATTCCATAATTCCAGAATGATTTCATCAGCCTCCTTGCGGAGTGAGGTGTTTTTCTCCATGAAGTCATATGTTCTTTTAGCCTGTGTATTATGATAAAAAAGTGATTGTAAAAATGTTTCGTACCATACCTTCACAACTGCTATTGTAGGATTGGTAATTGGACTTCCTCCTTTTCTTATCCTGTATTCCTCTCCCTCAATAATCCTTTTTCCCCAGCTTACAAGTTCATTTTCGGAGTTAAGAGAAGGCACTGTTGAGTCATTCAGATTCATGCCATAAAAAGTCCTGGTCTCAGTCGGAAGATCCCCCCTGAAAACAGCCATGTTCATAACCCTGATAAAATGAGTTAAGTAGATCCTGGCCTTGCGAATAATATCATTGTAATCTTTGCTTTTGCTGTTCTGGACATTCAAAGCAAGGCGATATTGCTGAATATTATTCTCAAAATGAGGAAGAAATTTTTGTAGTCTTACGAACATTCTTGATGAGAAAGCAAGTTTGTGTGGTGGAAGATCCTTGCCTTTTTGTAGTGCTTTTTTCATAGCCTTGATTCGGGCCGTGTCTGTGTTGGGGAGTCTCCTGTAGGGCATAGAGTTATTTTCTGAATGTTAACAAGATGTTCATAACAATTGCGAATATATAATAATTCTGTTAATAACCAAGACTATTCGCATTATTATTCCACTCATTATTAATTTGTTCAGAAAATAGCCATAGAAATAAAATTGTTAATAAAGATATGTACTGTAAACCAGTCCTTTCACTGTATTATCAGTCTCTCTGTTGAACATTGATTTTATCTGTAAATGAATTAATACAAATCTAATAGAAGATAAATAAAATATTCAAGACCATTTAGTGTTATAAAATGAATTTGACCACGCAACATGTTTTACCTAATAATTTCATCCCGGATGTCTTTTGGAATAATATTTCTATGAATTTACTTATTACCTTAGTGGTTTATAACTGTTAACTGATTGTGTTATGTTCAAAACAGAAGTATATATCAAGCGAAGAGAGCAGCTTCACAAGCTTATGAAAAGCGGAGTTGCTCTTTTTATAGGTAATAATGAATCTCCGTTTAACTATCCGGCCAACACTTACCACTACAGGCAGGACAGCGATTTTTTATATTTCTTCGGGATCGACCTGCATGGTTTCGCAGCTCTTATGGATTTTGATTCCGGGACCGATACTATTTTCGGGACTGATTTCGACATGGACGACATTGTATGGATGGGTCCTCAGCCTAAGGTAAATGAGCTTTCTGCAAGATGTGGTATAAAGGACAGTGATCCTATGGCTAAGCTCGAAGAAAAGGTTCAGGCTGCAATTTCAAAAAAAAGGAAGATCCATTTCCTTCCCCCATACAGAGGTGAATCGAAAATGATACTTGGCTCGATCCTTAAAGAAAACCCATGTCAGATGAAAACGCTGGCCTCACCTGAACTTATCAGGGCTGTTGTTTCAATGAGGTCGATTAAGGAAAAAATTGAGATAGAGGAGATCGAAAAGGCCGTTGGCATTGCCTATGAAATGCATATAACAGCTATGAAAATGTGCAAACCTGGAATAAAGGAGCAGGATATTTTTGGAGCTATTGAAGGAATTGCCCTTTCAAAAGGAGGCGGGACTTCCTTCCCGATAATTCTGAGTATTAATGGCCAGACACTTCATAACCATGCCCACGGCAATATTCTTAAAAAGGATAGAGTGATGGTCACAGATGCAGGTGCAGAAACCAACCTGCATTATTCTTCAGATATTACAAGGACCACTCCTGTCGGAGGAAAGTTCAGCTCCATGCAAAAGGATGTTTATGAAGTGGTATTAAAGGCTAATAATGAGGCTATAAAGGCAACAAAGCCGGGTGTATCTAACCGCGATATTCATCTTCTGGCCTGCCGGGTTATTGCATCAGGAATTAAACAGCTCGGACTGATGAAAGGTGATATTGATGAGGCTGTAGCTGCTGGTGCCCATGCTCTTTTTATGCCTCATGGAATAGGGCATATGATGGGACTTGATGTTCACGATATGGAGGCCCTAGGCGAAAACTTAGTAGGGTACAGTGATGAAGTTACAAGAAGCAGCCAGTTCGGTACAGCCTTCCTGAGGTTTGCGCTGCAATATAAACCGGGACATGTATTCACCATAGAACCAGGTTGTTATTTCATCCCTGATCTGATTGAAAAGTGGAAGTCAGAAGCTAAATTTAAAGAGTACATAAACTACGATAAGCTAAGCAAATTCATGCCGATCGGAGGTATCCGGATAGAGGATGATGTTCTGATTACTGATAAAGGACATAAAGTACTCGGAAAAGCTATCCCTAAAACAATAAAGGAAATAGAGGCAGTTTGCTCCTGATCTAAATTTTTTCGAGGGTTTGCCATATCTGGTAAAGTCCCCTGGGTACATGGAAACAGCCTTTCCATTTTCCCCCCTTCAGTGAAAGCAGAACCTCTCCCTGCCTGTTGAGGTATCCCCACCATTCAGGGTACTCATTATCTCTGAAATGATCCCATGAATATTCATGTATTATCTCAAACCATTTCAGGCATTCCTTCGAACCTGTAAGCTGATATCCTTTGATCATCGAGATGAGGGCTTCAATATGTACCCACCAGAGTTTCTGATCCCATTCAAGCTGTTGAGGAGGATGCCCTTTAAGGTCAAGGAAATAGAGAATTCCTCCGTTTTTTTTGTCCCATCCGTACTCAGTCATTTGAACAGCAATTTTTGCAGCTTTTTCAATGAGCTCTTTATTATTGAGCCGAACGCCAAGATCCATAATGAACCACATCGCCTCAATTGCATGTCCTGGATTCAGAAGCCTTCCTTCAAATGTATCTGATAACTTGTTGTCTTCAGTTATGTTTTCAATAACAAGGCCCAGTTCAGGCCTGTAAAAATTGTCCATCACTTCATGAATACAGGTGTCAATGGTCTTCCTAAGAAATGCCGGTTCAAGGAGATGTTCTATTTCGAGAGCCAGATTGCACAGGATCATCGGCAGGGCAAAATTCTTAAGGCTGCGTGTCCCTGGGTATGTCTTGTTCCACTTTCCTTTTGGATTATCAACCTTTGAAAGAATTATCTCAAAGGTTTTTCTGGCGATCTCTGCATACTCTTCATTCCCTGTTGCCTTACTGAGCTGTCCGAATGCCATTGTGGCAAAGGTATATGAAAAGATGTTGTATGGTTCAATTATAGGTTTTCCCTCCCTGGTAAGTGAGAAATACCAGTTCAGCTTGCCATCATGTCCGTATTTTCTGAGGAATTCTCCTCCCTGGAGGGCGCATTCGAGCCACCCGGGATTTTTCTCAAGATTGTTGTAAAGCATTGAGAACATCCATACCTCCCTGCCCTGGAGCCACACAAACTTATCTGTATCAAATACATTTCCGGTCCTGTCAAGGCATGTGAAGTATCCTCCATATTGTCTATCCTGAGATTTTTCAAGCCAGAAAGGAATTACATTATTAAGTAGTTCATCCCTGTAAAGTTCCGCTAAAGCCTTGTGATCCATAATAAAAGATGTTAGTTAAGTCTAAGTTTGTTTAACCCACCCCTGGCCTCTCCGCCTCCCGATAGTTATCGGGATGGCGGATCGGCCTGCCCCTCCCAGGAGGGGATCCTGATATTCCATCCCTTGTGCCATTGCGCTTTTGTGCCGTTATCCCTTACCTCGTTCAATCCACATCTGCTCTATTTCCTCAAGCGATTTACCTGTTGTTTCAGGAAGTAGCTTCCATACTATTAATATATATGGAATACACATTACTGCAAACAGGATAAATGTTCCTGCCGGGGACAGTGCAGACAGCATAAGAGGTGTAAGCTGTCCGATAAGATATGTACCTATCCAGAGTGACAGTCCGGCAACAGACATTGCTGCCCCGCGTACTTTTACAGGGTACATTTCTGATAACAGGACAAAGATTACGGCGCAAATCGAAATGGCGCATGAGAAGATATAGAACAGGAAGAAAATAAGCAGGAACACTGAAGGGATCCCCAGCGAGTCTCCATTGGAAAAATACACTCCAATCAGGATAAGGCTTACGATCATTCCTGAAACACCCCAGTATACCAGTTTTTTACGGCCCACTTTGTCGATTATTATTAGTGCAAGAACTGTAGTAAGCATATTTACTGCACCTACCAGCGACTGGTAATATAATGAATCACCGCTTGAGAGTCCGCTCTCCATGAAAATTGAAGGGCCATAATAAAGAACTGCATTTACTCCCATGAACTGGCCTAATATTGCAAGTGAAACTCCGATAAAAAGCGCCATTCGGAAACCTGGTTGAAAAAGCATCCTCCAGTTTGTCCCGGTTTCTGATGCAATAATGGTCTTTACATTTCTGATCTGGCTGCCTGCCTCTTTTTCTCCAAAAATTTTTGTAAGTATTGCAGAAGCGTTGTTCTCTTTACCTTTTAAAATCAACCATCGCGGACTTTCAGGTATCATGAACAGGATTACCAGGAATATAAAGGCAGGCAGTGATTCCATACCCAGCATTGCCCTCCATACCTCTGTTCCAAATATTCTTCCAAACACTCCTGTGCCAGGACCTTTTACCAGAAGTGTTTCCGAATATTGCTGTAAGCCGTAGTTGGCCAGATACGCACCAAGGAAACCTACTGTTATTGCCAGCTGGTACATTGATACCAACCTGCCCCTGTATGCAGGAACAGAAACTTCGGCAATATAAAGAGGTGATACAATTGAGGCAACTCCGATTCCGACACCGCCTATAATCCGGTAGATCACAAGCTGCAGTTCGTCCGCAGATACCATGCATCCAAATGCTGAGAAAAAGAATAAAACAGCTGAGAGCAATAGTATAATTTTCCGTCCGAAACGGTCACTGAGATAGCCGGCGAAAATAACTCCTCCGATTGACCCAAGAAGTGCACATCCTACATACCATCCTGTTGCAATCTCATCCATGCCGAATTGGGAAGATACCATATTTACTGTCCCCGAGATAACAGCAGTGTCATACCCGAACAGGAAGCCACCTATTGAAGCTACAGTTGATAGCCATATTACATAAATTTTTTGTTTTAATTCAGGCTTCATACTTGCTTGATATTAAAATATTCCATGTAACGGTTGTAAAGGTGCCCTGCCTGAAGGTAGGCAGACTGAGGACTCATAAAATGCGAGAATTCAAAAGTGATTGCTTTGTCATATCCGGCTCTTTTTGCAGCTTCCAGCTTCAGACGCAGTTTGTCAAATTTAAGAGGGAAGAATTTAATAGGCATATCACGATCGAATGTTTCAGCGTTTGTCCAGCATTTCATCCCGTATTTATCTGCAAGCTTTTTGTTTACCGAGAAGAATGCATCCAGTTCATTATAATCAATGTGCCCGTCCTGGAAAGCAACAGCGTCAACCACATCATGTATACCATCGAATATCTCGCCCCACTCTTTTTCATGCTCCTGGACTGATACTGATGCCTCTTTTGTCAGTGTCCCCTTTGCAGCTTCAACAGCTTTTTTCCCGTCAATCCACGGTGAAATGAATGTAGGAAGACCGCCTGAAACATCTTTGCATTGTTTTCCCATTGCCTGGAAAGCGCCAATAGCCCCTTTGGTCTTCCTGCTGATCTCACCACTGATATACCATCCCTGGAAGCTTTTAAATTTACTCCCATAATTCTTCCATACCTCGTCGATAACATATTTGTTATCTTCTATTTCCCATGACAAATCTCCTGTATCCCAGTATTTTCCTGAATCATAAAGACCAAAATAGAATTTCATGCCATGCTTTTCAGAAAGTCTCAGGAACATCTCCAGCAGATCGACAGATGGCATATAACAACCTTTTTTCAACAGGTACTCTGAGGGGAATGTAATGAATTTCCTGTATCCCGATCTGATCATGATCACAGTATCGATGCCAATAGCTGTCATATGGCTGAATTCAGCATCCCATTCCTTCTCTCCCCAGTTCTGATGAGGAATATCATGTGATATTTCATCGAGGAATGTTCCTGTAATGCGAAGGGCATTTGCCTTCGGGACTATAAGCTTTGATTCAACATCTGACACTGCAGGACTAACGCTTTCTTTACCAGTACATCCTGCAAGTGGCATAGCAATGGCTGCTACACCTGCCAATGTCGACCTTGCAATAAAATCGCGACGTGTGTGTTCAGTTTTCATAATGGTAATGCTTTAAAATCTTCTTCATTCAGGCCATTCTGTCTCAATTCCCTGCTTCACTATTATCTGGCGGAACTCCTCAAGCAACTTTTTATTCTCACGGACAATTCGGGGGATTACTTTTTTAGCAGATGAAAAGGCTATCAGTGATCCTGCTGATTCACCGATGTTCCATTCAACCGGATGAAGCCTGAAGCATCCGTTTGTGATATGTGTGGTACCAATGTTTTTACTGGCAGGTATTAGATTTTCAATCCGCTGAGGTATTAATGAACCAAGAGGTATCTCGAAAGGGAGTGAGGGGAAATCAATGTAATTATTCCCACCGCATGAAGGATGGAGGTCAATATGATAATAGCCTGTTCCTACACTGTCATAAAATCTGGCTGCCTTAATGTTCTCTTTTATCCCGGTAACTATTGACCTGTTCTCTTTTCCGACGTGTTCTTCAAGTACCCTGAAGAGAGCTTTTATCCTTCTTGATTCGCGTATATAAGGATATTTAGCCAGTCCGTCGTCAGTACCCATAATATCACGTCTCAATCTCAGCCCTTTCCATCCGTAACCCTTATCGGGTCGGGGTGCTTCTGTCTGGAGCCAGTATAGAAGTGAAAGGCTAAGCTGTTTAGCACTTTCAACATGTTTATCAAAATCATCCTGGTTCCGGGTAATTATATTTCCCAGCATGTAATCATTTTGAGGCCAGTTGACAACTGTTATGTCGCTTTTGTATGTACCGGGTATGAAATTATTCCTGTTTATTATCCTCCTGTAGTTCCAGAGGTTCAGAAGAGGATTGGTATCAGCTCCTGTTGGATTAAATCCAAGTTCTTTCGGTACGAGTGTAGATGGTGTTGAATAACGAAGGTCAAGAAGTTTGCCTGACCATGGAGGTTTCAGCGGGGGAGTATAACTCTTCCAAAAGTCATACTCACGGGGTTTTTCAATAGTATGATCCTCACCATCAAGGTAATCCATCGCAAAGCAGACAGTAAAGGACTGGTTATTTTCAGGATCAGCTTTTTCTGGAGCATGCAATTCTCCTGTATCTTTTTGTGATTCAGAACCTGTTACAAATTCAGTTCCGGTAAGCGGTAAAATATCACCCAGTTCTGTAGCATCAATGAACCATTTGGCCTCGAGCATATGATCTTTACCAGTGAAGTGATTTGTCACAATCAACGATCTTACTTTATTACCTGTAATATCAGCTGAAGTTGCTTTGCAGTTTTTCAGCAATACCAGGCTCCCTGAGCTGATGTAAGGAGCCATAAATTCGTTCAGAACGGAAGTTGCCACCCTCGGTTCATGACATAGTCGTGAGACGGAGCCATCGCCCGGATTAAGGAACTTGTTCGCTCTTGCTGTGTCAGTAAGCGGATAATTGTGGAAATAATACTTTCTTATTTTATTCCTTAATTCCCTGTAGAGTTTGGTTCCTCCATGTGTTTCAATCCACTGGTGTTCGTCCGGTGGAACTCCCTGCTGTGAAAGTTGTCCTCCTAACCAGTCAGTCTCTTCTGTAAGAATAACCTTAAGATTATTTCGCAAAGCTGCCAGTGCTGCAGCGCATCCTCCAAGTCCACCTCCGGCAATTACTACGTCAGCAGAAAATCCCTGCAGGTTTTCCTGTAAGGAATCTGTACTATCTGCTCTGACGATAAAAATGGGAGATCCATGTATTATCCCGGATATTGCAGCAGTACTGCCTGCTGCAGCAAGTCGTAGAAATGTTTTACGTTCCATGTCCAGGATTAGAAAGCTTTGTAAAACTCCCTGTTCATTCTGGCAATATTTGTTAATTTGATCTGTTTAGGACATTCCGCTTCGCAGGCACCTGTGTTGGAGCAGCTTCCAAAACCAACCTCATCCATTTTATCAACCATGGCTCTGACTCTCTCCTTTGCTTCAACTCGTCCCTGGGGAAGCAGGGCAAACTGTGATATTTTTGCAGATACAAATAACATTGCAGATGCATTTTTACAAGCTGCAACACATGCACCACATCCAATACATATTGCCGAATCAAATGCATGGTCAGAATCTTTTATGTTTACCAGGGTTGAATTTGCCTCCGGTGCAGCTCCGGTATTTACTGATATAAAGCCGCCTGCAATTTGTATTTTATCAAAAGCCGATCTGTCAACAATAAGGTCTTTAATGACAGGAAAAGGTTTGGCTCTCCATGGTTCAATCCAGATTGTCTCTCCCTCTTTGAAAAACCTCATTGAAAGATGGCAGGTTGTAATAGCCGGTATCGGTCCGTGAGGATGCCCGTTGATATACATACCGCATGATCCGCATATTCCTTCGCGGCAATCATGGTCAAAGGCCACTGGATCCTTATCTTCCTCAACCAGTTTCTTATTCAGGGCATCAAGCATCTCAAGAAATGCCATTTCAGGAGATACATTGTCCATCTGATAAGTCTCAAAATTACCTTTGGTACTTGAATTTTTCTGCCGCCATATCTTTAGTGTGAGCTTCATAGTCTTTGTGTCTTTTTGTCTTGTTGTCTGATCGTCTAATTGTCATTAAGTATTACGCACCTGGTTTATAGTTATTTCACCCTTGAGCCCCTGTGCCCTTGAGCCTTTGTGCCATTATTTATAGCTCCGTACCTTCATTTCAACATCCTCAAACTTCAGTTCCTCCTTATGGAGAATGTGTGGTTTTCCCTCTCCGGCAAATTCCCAGGCTGCAACATAGGCATATTCTTCATCATTTCTCGATGCTTCACCGTCTTCTGTCTGATACTCTTCCCTGAAATGGGCACCGCATGATTCTTTCCTGTTAAGGGCATCATTAACAAGTAGTTCTGCAAGTTCAAAATAGTCAGCAACCCTGCCGGCTTTTTCAAGTTCGGGATTTACCTCATTCAGTGTTCCCGTGACGTTAAGATCTGTCCAGAATTCATCCTTCAGCTCAGCGATGAGTTTTAAAGCTTCTTTCAGGCCTGCCTCATTCCTCGACATACCACAATGATCCCACATTATTTTTCCCAGCCTCTTGTGAAATGATCCTGCACTCTTCTTTCCCTTTATGGAGATCAGTTTATTCAGTCTTTCGGTTGCTTCTAATTCAGCTTCCTCGAATTCAGGTTTGTCGGTGGATATTTTAGGAACCCTTATCTCTCCTGACAGATAATTATTAATAGTATTTGGAAGGATGAAATAACCGTCGCCCGAAGCCTGCATCAGGGAGCTTGCACCAAGCCTGTTGGCACCGTGGTCAGAGAAGTTCGATTCACCAATTGAATAGAGTCCTGGAATAGTTGTCATTAATTCATAGTCAACCCAAAGACCACCCATTGTGTAATGTCCTGCCGGATAAATTCTCATTGGTTCAACGTAGGGATCAATCCCGGTGATATTGGTATACATTTCGAAAAGGTTGCCATATTTACCCTCTATCGCTTTCTTTCCCTGTTTATTTATTGCATCTCTGAAGTCAAGATTTACAGCAAGTCCTGTTTCTCCTACCCCAAAGCCAGCATCGCATCTTTCCTTGGCTGCCCTCGAGGCAACATCGCGTGGAACCAGATTCCCAAATGCAGGATACCTTCTTTCAAGGTAATAGTCTCTTTCATCTTCCGGAATTTCATTTGCAGGTCTCTTGTCTCCTTTAGCTTTGGGCACCCAAATGCGGCCGTCATTTCTGAGCGATTCAGACATAAGCGTAAGCTTTGACTGGAATTCATTCAGCTGGGGTATACTGGTTGGGTGTATCTGAACAAAGCTTGGATTGGCAAATAAGGCACCTTTTTTATGAGCTTTCCATGCAGCCGAAGCATTTGAATTAACGGCAAGTGTTGAGAGGTAATAAATAGTCCCATAGCCACCTGATGCAAGCACAACTGCATGAGCAGCATGCCTTTCTATTTCGCCTGTGACAAGATTCCTTGCGATTATTCCACGGGCCTTGCCATCAATAAGAACCAGGTCTAGCATTTCACGTCGGGGAAACATTGTTACACTACCTTTTTTAATCTGTCTGTTCAGTGATGAGTAAACTCCGAGCAGACATTGCTGTCCTGTCTGTCCTTTTGAATAGAAAGTTCGTGATACCTGGACTCCGCCAAAAGAACGGGTGTCGAGAGTTCCGCCGTAGTCCCGGGCAAAAGGAACTCCGATAGCAGTATAATGGTCAATGACCTCGTTACTTACTTCAGCAGCCCGGTAAACATTTGCTTCACGAGCTCTGAAGTCTCCGCCTTTTATCATATCATAAAACAATCGGTATATACTGTCCCCGTCGCTCTGATAGTTTTTTGCAGCATTGATTCCTCCTTGTGCCGCAACAGAATGTGCCCTTCGGGGTGAGTCCTGATAACAGAATGTTTTCACTCTGTATCCGAGTTCTCCCAGTGCTGAAGAAGCACCTGCCCCGGATAATCCGGTGCCAATTACAATTATTTCAAGCTTCTTCTTGTTAGCCGGATTAACAAGTTTTGTTGTGGCCTTATACTTTGTCCATTTCTGAGCTAAAGGACCATCAGGTATTTTTGCTTCAAGTTTTCCCATAGTATATCGATTTTCTTCTGATCTATCTGAAAAGCCATAATGTGACTGAAATAAATGCAAATCCTGCAGGAATAAGAATTGCATAGAAAAGTGCAACCTTTTTCACAATAGGAGTCCATATCCTGTGGTTGAGTCCAAGTGTCTGGAATGCTGATGAGAAAGCGTGATAAAGGTGAAATCCGAGCAGGGCAAAGCATGCAAGATAAATGTAGTTATATGAAGGTATTCTGAACAGTTTATGGGCCAATGAATAGAAATCTTCAGGATCGCCTTCAACAATGCCAAGTTTAACAAAATAGAAATTGAAGAAGTGAAGAACAAGGAAGGTAAGTACTGTCGCTCCGGTCCATATCATAAATTTTGAAAAGAAAGATGTCTCAGATTTATTCCCGCTAACATAACCTACAGGCCTTACCAACCAGTTGGAAATCTGAAGATAAATCCCATAGGTTACATGAACAAGGATTGATATCATCAGTAATATCTCAAATATCTTTATCAGCGGGAAGGTGGCCATAAAGTGAGCGGCGCTGTTGAATGGTGCCGGATCACTCTTAAGAAGCATCAGGTTAATTATCAGGTGCACCGGAAGGAAGGTCAGCAGGAAGAGACCTGCAAGAGCCATCACAAATTTCTTTGAAATAGAGGAAAAAAGTACGTTACTCATTGGTCTTGATATGATATTACAACTAGAGATCTGATTATTGGGTATCTTCGCAAAACTAATAAAATATAAATATGCTCTATTCATTTAGGGGCTTAAAAATTCATTATTCTGATTCAGGAAGCGGTAAAGCAATTGTTCTGATACATGGATTCCTTGAAACAATGAAGGTTTGGGAGAAATTCGCAGAAAGGCTGTCTCCACATTTCAGGGTGATTGTAATTGATCTGCCAGGACATGGACAATCTGATCCGGCTGGAGATATAAATACAATGGAAATCTTTGCGGAGGCTATTAGAGAATTACTTGATGTGTCAGGTGTCAGCAAAGCTTTCCTTGTCGGGCATTCGATGGGAGGTTATGCAACTCTTGCATTTGTTCAGCTTTTTCCTGAATATATTTCGGGATATTCATTGTTCCATTCTCATCCGGTTGCAGATATACCTGAAACCATTGAAAAGAGAAAACTGAACATTAAGATTATAGAAGAGGGCAGAAAAGAGATAATGATTCCGGATTTTGTACGCGGACTTTATGCAAAAACAAATCTTGAAAAATTTAGAGAAGCTATTGAGATATCTGTAAAAATAGCTTCTACAACTGCTGATAATACTATTATTGCTGACCTTAAGGGCATGATGGCAAGGCCATCAAGGGCAGAGGTTATTACAAAAAGTAAAGTCCCTTTCCTATGGATCCTGGGCACAATGGACAGTCATATTAATCATGAGACAATACTGCAAAATATAAGGCTCCCTGAGAATTCCCAGGTCGTGATATTGAAAAACTCCGGTCACATGGGATTCATAGAGGAGGAAGAGCTTTCTGCGAGAATAGTATCAGAATTTGCAGATAAACTTTAGTTATTTAATCTGCAAATCCTTGCCCCCCTTCCCATCCCGCCAAGTCGGGAAAGGTTCTGAAAAGCGGAAGGCATTTAATATTTCAAAAAGGTTTTTAATAGTTAAAAATCAAACCCCCTTCAGGGGGTGGGCTCTGTCCGCCATCAGGCGGATTGAGCCCGGGGGCTGGATGGGGAAACCTTCGAAAAGCGGTCCGGGCAGCCCTTTTTATTTTTCAAGATAATCTATCGCATACTTCAGGGTAGTGTCTATATTTTCCCAGATAGGATAAAAACTCTTATTGTCAAGTATGTTACGGGCTATATATGCTTTTAACTGAGTATGTATGATCTTCCTGGATGTTTTTAATCCGGAAGGATCACGTTTTACATTATTCTTTTCAGCAAAAGCAACAAACTGATCCAGCAGAGCCTGTTTATCGAGATATTTTTCCATCTCATCAGTCTCAGTATATTTCTTAAGCTGATCCCTGTTGGTTTCTGTATATTTCAGAGCAAACCTGTAAATGAGTGCACGAACTCTTACAAGGTAAGGTGATATCATTGTTGTATCGACAGGTACAAATTTATCAGGCATTATGCCGCCACCACCATAAACTGTTTTTCCGCCAGGAGTTATGAATTTCAGGGAGTCTGAAAAATGAATACTGTCAGATACTTCAAGCTCTCCATGCATCATCCTTTCATTAAGGTCATCGTAGTATTTCTCAAATCCATCATTATAAGGTTTCTGAATCGATCTGCCTGTAGGGGTATAGTATCTTGCAATAGTAAGCCTCATACCTGATCCGTCAGGCAGTGTAACAGGCTCCTGAACCAGGCCTTTCCCAAAAGAGCGTCTTCCTATAATTGTTCCTCTGTCATTATCCTGTATTGCACCGGCAAGGATTTCACTGGCAGAAGCGCTGAATTCGTCGATAAGTATTACCAGATCACCTTCACGAAATTCACCTTTGCCTGTAGCCCTTGCTTCAGAACGGGGTTGAGTTCTGCCAAGAGTGTAAACGATCAGCTGATCTTCACTGAGAAATTCATTCGCAATTCTGATCGCTGCCTCCATTACTCCTCCGGAATTGCCACGAAGATCCAGGATCAGTTTCTTCATACCTTTGCTCTTCAGCTCCATCAGACCATTCATGAACTCCTCATAGGTAGTTACTGCAAATGAATTGATTTTGATGTACCCTGTCTGATCATTTACCATATAATCAACATCAACACTATAGATTGGTATCTTATCACGTGTGATATCGAAAGGAATAAGCTCTCTGATACCGCTTCTCAGAATCCTGACTTTCACGACAGAACCTTTCGGTCCCTTGAGCATTTTCATAACATCCTCATCGGCAATATTCTGTCCTGCCACAAGTGAGTCATTCACATATATGATCTTGTCGCCAGGTAAAAGTCCCAGTTTTTCTGAAGGACCGCCCGGAATTGTACTTATTACAAGTATAGTATCGGTAAGCATGTTGAAAGAAATACCAATGCCTTCAAAATTACCCTTGAGTGGCTCGTTTGCCCTGGCAAGATCTTTTGCAGGTATGTATATTGAATGAGGATCGAGCCGCTTCAGAATTGCCGGTATGGCACTTTCAGCAAGTTCATTTCTGTTTACAGTATCAACGTAGTTATCCTCTATAATGTTAAGAATATTGCTGATCTTGTCATTTCTTAGCTTAATTGTTGAATGATACTGAACATCATCTCCGGAGGGCAGCATCCTTCCGATGAATATACCCCCGGCAACTGCAATCGCGAGAATGACAGGCAGGTATATACTTATTCTTGAGTTATTGTAATTCATAAATATTCTTTTCAGGATCAATAAAAACCAGTTCAATACCAGCTCTTTTCAACAATTCAAGGCCATCAGTTTTGTGATACCGGTTACTGTAAACAACTCTTCTGACACCAGACTGAATAATAAGCTTGGCGCACTCCATACATGGAGAAGTCGTGACATATAGGGTTGAACCTTCACTTGAGTTATTCGATTTTGCCACCTTGGTTATTGCATTTGCTTCAGCATGAAGAACATATGGTTTTGTAATATTATTCTCATCCTCGCAAATATTTTCAAATCCGGCAGGAGTTCCGTTAAAGCCATCAGAGATGATCATTTTTTCCCTGACTATCAGAGCTCCTACCTGTCTTCTTTTACAATAGGAGTTCTGAGCCCATATAAGTGCCATCTCCAGATAACGTTTATCGAAAATCATCTGTTTATCACCATAAGGCCTGAGCTTATACTTTTCTGTCATTTTCCTCCAGGGTGCTTATTTAAAAGAGGGTTCAAATATAACTATTTTCCAGTTGAATATAAACATGGAAAATAGCAGTATGCTTTCATATTAAAAAAGGGACAGATCCACAGTGATTTCTTATTTTATCAATACCTTTATTTTGTCATAATCCAGTTGGCAAGAATTAAATATATTTGAATATAATTTTGAATTAATAATAAATACTTCGAACAATGAAAGTACTGGTCAGATTTGTATTGTTTTTTATGTTCACAGGATTGGCGGTAAGTTGTTCTTCTGGCCCTTCCAAAACAATTGAGAATCTTAAAACTGCTTTTAATGGTGAATCAACTGCAAGTGCCAAGTATGCTGCATTTGCTCAAAAAGCCGAAGCAGAGGGTTTCGATACAGTTGCAGTTATGTTCAGGGCAACTTCAAAGGCGGAAGCAATACATGCTGCAAATCATAAAAGAGTTCTTGAAAATCTTGGAGTGGAAACTGGAGATCCGGTGATCGAGCATTTTGAAGTACTGTCTACATCTGAGAATCTTGCTTCCGGAATCAAAGGTGAATCATATGAGATAGATGAGATGTACCCAGGTTTTATTGCGACAGCCGAGAAGGAGGAGGTCACCGATGCAGTAGAATCATTTACATATGCTATTGAAACAGAGAAGAAACACAAGGAATTTTACGAGTCTGCCCTGGAATTTGTAAAAGAAGGTTCTGAGGTTGCAGTACCTGTAAAATGGTTTGTTTGCCCGGTATGTGGCAATACTTATGATGAGGCTACTCTGACAGATGATTGTGAATTTTGTATGACTCCAAAAAGTGCTTATTTCGTTTTTTAGGACAGAGAATGTATGGAAGCGTTCTGCGTTGCCGGAATAAGAATTTTTATTTTGCCCAGGTATTTATGGAATAATATTTGATGGGACTTTATACTGATTACGTTTTACAATTTAAATTTCAATCAAAATGAAGAAGATACTATCCGCGGTTGCATTTCTTTTAGTCCTTTCAATTACATATGGTCAGGATAATTTTACAGATAATCGTGACGGGAGTGTATACCGTACCGTTAAAGTAGATGGAGTAATATGGATGGCAGAGAATCTCAGGTATAAAGCGAAACAGGGAGCAACATACTACGACAATGACCTGAATAATGCAAATGCGTACGGTATGCTATATAATTGGAAATCGGCAAATACAGCATGCCCTTCCGGATGGCATCTGCCGGCAGGGACTGATTTCAGAAATCTGTCAAATCATTTTCAGAATCATGCATCCTGGCGGAAAAAATCAGGAGATACACTATCATTTACTATTCAGCTGGGAGGAATGCAGGACCATGAGGATACTTTTTCTGAGATAGATGAAAGTGGCTATTTCTGGACTTCAACTGAATATGATAATAAAAGTGCAGAATACTTCAGCTATCTTATTATTGATAACATGGTTGTTACCGATATTTCGCGCGGTGCAGATGTTGATGATATTCAGGGGAACGATAAAAAAGATAAATATTCTATACGCTGCGTGAAAGACTGAAATTTGAAATTTGATAAAAATAAAAAAAATGAAGCAGTCAATTGGATTTATAGGAGGCGGGAGGATTACAAGAATACTTCTGCAGGCATTCTGTAATAAGGATGTGGAATTTAGTACTGTAGCTGTTGCTGATACAAACAGCGACGTGGCATTAAAACTTAAAAGTTTATACCCGTTTATCAGGATTGAGGATGCTTCATTTGCGGCAAAGCAGGATATTGTTTTTATTTCACTGCACCCTCCGGTTATCATGGACACACTTGACCTTATACAGAATGATGTAAGAAGCAATGCAACTATAATTTCACTTGCACCAAAAATCAACATTGCCAGGATCTCATCAAAGCTTGGACAGGTTAAAAATATTGCAAGGCTTATCCCTAATGCTACATCCTATATAAATGATGGATTCAACCCGGTTTGTTTTTCATCAGGATTTGATCAGACGGAGAAGGATTCTGTTCTCGATTTGATAAGGACCCTTGGTCACACTTTTGAAGTTGCCGAGGAGAAACTTGAAAGCTATGCCATCGTCTCCGCCATGCTTCCGACTTATTTCTGGTTCCAGTGGAATTATCTTGAAGAGATTGGTATAAAAACAGGATTGTCAAAATCAGAAGCGGAAGAAGCTGTTCATCAAACCATATTGGCCGCCATTAACCTGATGTATACATCTGAATTAAAACCTGAAGAGGTAATTGACCTGATTCCTGTCAAACCTATTGGAGAGCATGAGGTTCAGATAACTGAGATCTATAAAACAAAACTATTGGGTCTTTTCGAGAAAATAAAGCCTTAATTTTAAGGAATTGAAATTTGCGAGCTATCAGATCATACCTTGAAAGACTTATTTAACACCTTTCTCATTAAGTATCTTTGTTAGTTCTTTCTCAGGAAAATATCCTACATGCCTGAAATATTCCTTCCCGGTTTCATCCAGAAAAACCTGGGTTGGAATTGCTTCTATTCCGTATTCCCTGGCATATGGAGCGCCTGCTTCCGTCCAGACATCATAAAACACCACTTTTACCTGTGTTCCATATTTCTGTTCTATTGATTTCATTACAGGCTGCATTTGCTGGCAGGGAATACAGCGAACAGATCCAAGCTCTATAAAGGTAACTTTGTACTTAATTTCTTTATCATCAGTTGTCTTATTGGATTTGTCAGAGTGCGAGTTGCAGCCTGAGGAAATGATGAGGAATATTGAGAAAAAAAGTTTGGCAGGAATGTTAATCTTTATCATTTTTAAAAAATATAATTGAATAGGTAACCCACAATCATTATCCCTGTAGCTACAATACCGATAAAAGTAATTATAAGTGGCATTTTAAGTACTTTTCTCAGGATTATCATTTCAGGCAGAGAGAGACCAATCACAGCCATCATAAAAGAAAGTGACGTCCCAAGAGAAGCTCCTTTCTCAATTAATACAGAAACTATTGGAATTATCCCGGCAGCATTTGAGTAAAGTGGCACTCCTATCAACACAGATAGAGGAACGCTGTACCATACTGATTTGCCCATCAGAGATGCCATAAACTCCTGGGGCACATACCCATGAGCTCCTGCACCTACAGCTATACCCAGGGCGACATAGATCCAAACTTTACCTACAATCTCCTTCACTGCATCGTATCCGTATTTCAGTCTGTCCCTGATATTAATCTTATCCATTGCCAGATCAGATTCACCGAATTTTGTTTTGTATACCCAATCCTCAACCCACTTTTCCAGCCTGAGCTTTCCAATTACCCATCCGGCAATAATTGCTATGATGAGGCCGGTAACAACGTATATCAATGCAGTTTTCCAGCCAAACATTCCGAATAACAATATTACAGCGACTTCGTTGATCATTGGTGCCGCAATCAGAAATGAGAAAGTGATTCCAAGAGGGATCCCCGACTCAACAAAACCCAGAAACAGTGGGATAGCGGAACATGAACAGAATGGTGTTACGATTCCCAGCAATGAGGCCATAACATTTCCTGTGAAAGTTCTTTTGCCTTCGAGCATTTTCCTGGTCTTTTCAGGCGAAAAATATGACCTTATTATGCCGACAAAAAATACAATTAGGGAGAGCAACATTATCACTTTCGGAAACTCGAAGATGAAGAACCGGATAGTCTCAGTTAAATGTCTTCCTTCCTGCAATCCTAATGCCTGTTCGGTCAGATAATCAGTAACTGGTTGAAGGTAATGGTAGAGTACCATCCAGACCATAATAAATAATCCTGTTAACCAGTAAATTTTATTCTTTTTAATCTTGATTAATAAGTGGTTGATTCCCATTACATCTAATTTTGGAATAGCAGCAGTATTAAAGTATGTTGTTTAAAAAAACTGGAGATATATCCTTAGTATATAATAAATTCCTATCACTATAAAGAGAACAGCAATTGCTCTTCTGAACCAAAGCTCGAAGCTTTTCAACCTGTTATAGGCTCCACCAATACCTGATACTGTAAAAGCTATTATCCAGGCAAAAATTAATACCGGTATTCCGGTTGCAACTGCGAAAACAACCGGAAGGTATAATCCTGATGCACTGGTGATAGTTAAGGGTACAAGCATTCCAAAATAGAGGACTCCGCTATATGGACAAAAAGCGAGTGCAAAAATAATTCCCAGTAAAATAGCATCAAGGTATCCCCATTTCTTCTTATCCTGAATTCGTGATGAAAGGAAGTGTAAGGAAGGGAATTTGATACTGATAATATCAAGCATCAATAATCCGATTATTACAAGTAATGGTCCAACTATTTTTTCCCCATGTTGCTGGAAAAAACCGCCAATCTGCATCTGATCGGCGCCCAAAAATATAATTGTTGCAATGACAGTATATGAGAGTGCCCTTCCAAGGGTATAGAGCAGTCCATTAATAAAAACACGATTCCGGTTTTCTATGTCACGGCTGATAAAACCAATGGCAGTAATATTTGTTGCCAGTGGGCATGGGCTAATAGCGGTCATTAAACCAAGTAAAAATGCCGTTAGCCACGGCATTGTGCTGTTTTCCAGAAGGTTTGTGAGAAATTCCATAGAACTACCTGACCATCAAACCATCAACCTTTTCATTGATTATCTCCTTGAATTTTTCTGGTTTGACAACCGCATACATAAAGCCTTCATTGGTCAGATTGATCTTACGATCTCCTTTAACAAGCAGTAATGTCTGTCCTGATATTCCCAGTTTTTTAGCCACCGGTTTAACAGACTCTTCCTCGAGATTAAGAGACTGGAAAGTGATTAACCCTTGTCTGAATTTATCAGGATAAAGTGTCTCCAGGTTCTTTTTAGCTTCAGCTTCTATTGTCCTGCAGGTGGTGCATCTGGCAGTGAAGTGAAAATAATATGCTTCAATTTTATCAGAGTTGTTATCTGAAGTTTTTGTCACATTTTCTGTTGACTGTGCTCCACAGCCTAAAAATGGAGTTATGAGAATAAAAACAATAAATAGTCTGATAAGTTTCATGGTGCCGGATTTAATTATTTTGAATAAGGATTTCTTTAACCTGTTTAACACTTGGCACCTGTCCTTTAAGCACGACCTTTTCATTTATTACCAGGACAGGAGTCTGCATTACATTATATGACATGATTTTAACGATGTCCTCAACTTTTTCTATAGTTGCATCTATCCCTGCTTCTGCAACAGCATCTCTTGTCACTTTTTCAAGATTCTTGCATCTTGTGCATCCTGTTCCAAGAATTTTAATATCCATGATGTTCGTTTTTATGATTATTCAATTTCGAATTTCTCTAAAGATTTACTGATACTTTTTTTTCTATCCTTTTAACTGGTACTGGAGGACTATTGTCCAGAAATCCGGAGAAGAGTTTCTTAGCTTTTTCCCAATTCACGCGGTTTATGCAATATTTAATATATGGAGGATTTATTTCGCCCTGTATCAAACCTGAATATTTAAGCTCTTTCAGATGCTGTGAAAGAGTGGAGCGTCCTATCGGCAGTTCTTCAACCAGGTCTCCGCTGTAACAGCATGAATTCATACTTGAAAGTTTCATCAGAATATAAACCCTCGCAGGATGGCTCAGTGCTTTTGCAATTCTTGCTATCTCTTCAGTATCCTCAGGGAGTTTTATTTTTTGAGTCATTATCTTATCAAATTTTATTTCTGTATTTCGCAAAATTACGAAATGATTTTATAAATTTGCAAATAATTGAAAATAAATGCGAAATATTATGCCTGGGAATAAAAGCAAAATATTGATTCTATGTACCGGTAACAGCTGCCGCAGCCAGATGGCGCATGGTTTCCTTCAGTCATTTGATAAGCGGCTTGACGTTTTTTCGGCAGGGACTGAGCCAGCCAGTAGGATTAACCCGAGAGCAGTTGAGGTAATGAAAAAAGCGGGGATAGACATCAGCAATAACATTCCTAAACATGTAGATGAATACGTGAACATTTCATGGGACTATGTAATAACAGTATGCGACCATGCAAATGAAACATGCCCGGTATTCCTCGGGAAAGTAAGACACAGGCTGCACATGGGATTCGATGATCCGTCACATGTTAAAGGTTCCTATACAGAAATAATGAATGAATTCTACAGGGTAAGGAATGAGATCAGGGATGAGTTTTATAAATTGTATGAATCTGAATTAGTAAAGAAACTCTAAACAAATATATTGGGTATGGAAAAATCAGATAAGGCACTTGGTTATTTCAGAAACAAATTAAATTGCTCCCAGGCAGTTTTTGCCTCACTCGGACAAGACTCAGGTATATCTGAGGATGAATGCCTGAAGATAGGATGCGCTTTTGGGGGAGGAATGGGCAGGCAGCAGTATACTTGTGGGGCGGTTACAGGCGCTCTGATGGCAATAGGTTTAAAACATGGAAAAGCAATGAATGATCCTGATGATAAGAAAGAGGATACCTATAACAGGACACGTGATTTTTTTCAGAAGTTTAAGGAAATGAACGGGTCAGTAAATTGCAAAGATCTGCTTGAGGGACTTGATATGAATGATCCCGATGATCATCGAATAATCATGGAGAAGAAACTATTTGACATTAAATGCGAGAAATATGTCAAGGATGCTGTCAGACTTGCAGAATCAATTATCTAAGTTTTGCTATATACGATTTTAAAATAAATTAGGATGCAACCACAAGAGGTAAAGAATATTGTAAAAGAGAAATATGGGAAAATAGTTGAATCTGATTCTGATACATCATGCTGTTGCGGTTCGTCATGCTGCGGTCCGCAGGTAGATTACACAATATTCAGTGAAAATTATAAAAACAAGCAAGGATATAATCCCGACGCCGATCTTAACCTGGGCTGCGGAATTCCCACTGATTTTGCAGGAATAAAACCAGGTGATCACATACTTGACTTGGGCAGCGGAGCCGGAAACGACTGCTTTGTAGCCAGGGCTCTTGTTGGGGAAACAGGCAGGGTTACCGGAATTGACATGACAGAACAGATGATCAGGAAGGCCCGGGAAAACTGCAAAAGGCAGAATTTTAACAATGTTGAGTTTGTTGAGGGTGATATTGAAGCCATGCCATTTGCCGGCAACAGTTTTGATGTTGTTATTTCAAATTGTGTTCTGAATCTTGTCCCGGAAAAAAGAAAAGCATTCATGGAGATCTTCAGAGTGTTAAAGCCCGGAGGTCATTTTTGTGTTTCGGATGTGGTTATCAAAGGTTCCCTTTCTGAAAGGATGCAAAAAGATGCAGAGATGTATGCCGGATGTGTTTCAGGGGCCAGCAAAATGGAAGATTATCTTAAGCTAGCTGAAGAATCAGGGTTTAAGGCAGTAGAAATACATAAGGAGAAAGAAATCAGGCTCCCTGAAGAACTATTGTCAGAATTTAATGATTATGAAGAGATGAAAATGTTTAAGGAAGGCAAAACCGGGATATTCAGCCTTACAGTTTCGGCTGAAAAACCGGAATAATTTTCAATTATCAGAATATGAAATCCAGACTTAAATTTTTAGACAGATATCTTACATTATGGATATTCACTGCAATGTTTGCCGGAGTTTTTTCAGGATATTTTTTCCCTTCGATAGCAGAATTCTGGGATTCTCTGAAGTCATCCCCTGAAAGCACCACCAATATCCCTATTGCCGTTGGCCTAATCCTGATGATGTATCCACCGCTTGCAAAAGTTAAATATGAGGAGCTGGGAGAGGTTTTCAAAAATTATAAAATACTTGGCTTATCGCTGGTACAGAACTGGATAATTGGTCCGGTTCTGATGTTTGCCCTTGCTATTTTGTTTTTCAGACTCTTCCCGGGAGAAAACAATTCCAACCTGCCCTATATGTATGGTATTATCCTTATAGGACTTGCAAGATGCATTGCCATGGTTATAGTCTGGAATGATCTTGCACATGGAGATACTGAATATTGTGCCGGTCTTGTAGCTTTTAATTCTATATTCCAGGTGTTGTTTTTCTCGCTGTATGCCTGGATATTCATCGCAATTATGCCGGGTTGGTTCGGTGTCCCTACAAATCCTGCCGTTGAAAGCATTACGATTGGCCAGATTGCAAGAAGTGTGTTTATATACCTTGGAATTCCATTCATTGCTGGTTTCATAACACGGTTTACTCTTATAAGGTTAAAGAATAAAGAATGGTATCATACACGATTAATTCCTATAATCAGTCCGCTTACTTTGATTGCCCTCCTCTTTACAATTTATGTAATGTTCTCGCTGAAAGGAGAGTACATTGTTAAATTGCCTTTTGATGTATTGGTGATTGCTATTCCTTTGATTCTTTATTTTGCCATAATGTTTGTTTCATCCTTCTTCATGAGTCTGAAGGCTGGAGCTACATACGGGCAGACAGCTACACTTTCATTTACAGCAGCCAGTAATAATTTTGAACTGGCAATTGCAGTAGCCATTGCAGTTTTCGGGATTAATTCCGGAGAAGCTTTTGCGGCGGTTATAGGTCCGCTTGTTGAGGTACCGGTAATGATATCACTGGTAAATGTGGCTTTCTTCTTAAAAGCAAAGTACTTTTCAGGAAATCAGTAATAACCATATTCTATTGCGGCTTTTATCATTTCTTCAATAATGTCCGCTGATACATCTGTCTGAATTATGTGCGCTGGTGCCAGAAGGTAACCCCCGTTCTTTCCCAGGATTCGTATCCTTTTTTCAATTTCCTGCCTGATAGCAGGTATATCTCCTGATGGCAGTAATTGCTGCTGATCAATGCCTCCAAAGAAACAAATCCTGTCACCGTATTTGTCTTTAAGTTCCTGTGGATCGGAGCCTTCAACGTTAGGCTGAACAGGGTTGTAGACATCAATACCCAGTTCAATGAAGTCATCAATAAGCGGTGCAACAGCTCCGTCGGAATGCATAATTATTATAATATCGGGATTCACTTTTTTAATCTCTGCGATCATCCTTTTATGTCGCGGTTTAAACCTGGTCCTCCATTCCTCAGGAGAGATAAGAGTTGAGGTCTGGCTTCCCAGGTCCTCGCCAAGCCATATAGCGTCAACACCTGCTTTTACAAGCTGTACTGCAATGCCGGTACTCCACTGTTCAACATGGTCATTTAATGCTTCAACCCATGTCGCATCCTGCATCATACCAATCAGGTACTTTTCCAGACCGGTAAGATGCCAGGCCATTTCAAAAAGAGAGATCTCAACATCACCTATTGTAAAAAACTCTTTTCCATACCTTGCTATATCTCTTTTTGCTTTATCGAATCTTCCGGGAGCATATGCATCAGGAAATCTGTATTGTTCTATTTCACAGGTAGTTGAAGCGTTTTCGAGAGGACATTTTACAACTTCAACATAGAGCGTAGTTGGTTTCATATGCATCCCGAATTCATTCATTGTTATATTTCCTGATACAGGGATGGGTCTGTAACCTGTCGGTACAGTACCTCCTACAACTACGACATCGCTTCCCATCTTTGTCCTGATCTCATTAGCAGAGATCCTGTAAGTAAGATCCTCATAATACGAATGTGCATATTCCGGTTCAATTCCGAGTTTTTTCCCGAAAGCTTCGATATGCTGCCTGCAGAGATCAAACTGGATTGGTACTCTGTCCGGATTCCCGTTCCCTTTTTTAAATGCCCTGAAAACCCTTTCTCTTGAGTTCATAATTCACTGATTTAAAAGGTTGCTATTTCTTCTTCCCCGATTTGTGCATAATGATCGTAGTATCATCTTCTGTTATTATATGACCTTTCGCGATACTTTCAAAGAAGGTTTTGTTGTTATTAATAAATGTATCAATTTTATGTGATTCATCAATAATTTCAACTACAAGAGGTATCTTCTCAGATATCTCCCAGAGCTTATTGGTGTATACCTCGCTGCTTGAACCGTACCCCATTATGCCTTTCAGCACTGTGGCTCCGGTAATTCCCTGCTCCCTGGCAGCATAAATAATCAACTCATACAAAGGCTTGTGATCTAATTTATCGGTTGAACTGATATAGATCCTTAACCTTTTTGCTTTATCACCTGGTTCCATTTTTTCAGAGTATTCTTGTTATTAAGACTCCAAGAAAGGTAGCTGCAAGGCCGAGAAAAACGCTTAATCCCGTGTAGAGAAAGAAAAAAAAGAATTCACCATCTCTAAGCAATGCAAGGTTCTCATTGGCAAATGTGGAGAAGGTAGTGAATCCACCACAGAATCCGACTGCAAGAAATAATTTCCATTCCGATGTAATGACGGAACTCTTTTCAGAAATTCCAAAAATGAACCCGATAAGGAAACAGCCTGCAATATTCACGGCAAAAGTCCCGTAAGGAAAAGCAGTTGTAAAAATGCTCTGCATGAACTTTGATACCACATATCTTGAAATGCTTCCCAGAAAACCACCTGTACCTACCAGAAAAAGTGTTTTTATCATTGTACCTTACCTGCCTTTCTACGAAATTAACAATTATTTTGATTTTAATCAATTTATAAGCGTAAAGGCCGGGATTCTTATTATTTTTGGATCAGTAACTTATATTAAGCACAGTATGAAAAAATTATTTTTCTCATTAACCATTGTAATTGTACTAACAATGGTTTTGATAATTTCATGTAAACCTAAGTCGGCAAAGGAATCATTCACCTTTGCATTTATGACCGATGTTCATCTTACTTATGATAGAAATGCAGTACCCGGTTTTAAACAGGCAATAAGCACTGTAAATGATCTGAATCCTGATTTTGTCATTATGGGAGGAGACCAGATTATGGACGCACTGGCACAGAGGTTTTCACAGGCCGATTCACTTTATAATCTTTATAATGAAACAATAAAGAACTTTAAGATGCCGGTTTTCAATACAATGGGGAATCATGAGATTTACGGGATCCTTTCAGCTAGCGGAGCTGATCCTCAAAATCCTGAATACGGAGAAAAGATGTTTGAAAAAAGGATTGGATATTCATACAAATCTTTCTCACATAAAGGCTGGAAATTCATGATCCTTAACTCAATTGAAGATACCGGGAAAGACAGGTATATAGGTAAGATAGATGATGCTCAGATTGAGTGGATCAAAAAAGAGCTGAATGCAACTGATAAAAATACACCTATTGTACTGAGCACACATATTCCATTCATAACCGCAAATACCCAGAAGTATGTCGGAACAACGGTTCCGAATGACTCATCAACAGTGATATATAACGGGAAGGAAGTACTTGATCTGTTTAAAGGATATAACCTGAAGCTTGTGCTGCAGGGACACCTGCACTCACTTGAGGATATTTATATTGATAGAGTACATTTCATAACAGGAGGAGCAGTCTCTTCAGGCTGGTGGTCCGGACCGTACAACGGTATTGAGGAGGGATACCTGTTGCTGACCGCCGGAGATAATGATATTAGCTGGAAGTATATTGATTTTGGATGGGAGGTAAAAAAATAGTGATGGGAAAAGGAATAAAAGCTGGCTTGTTTGGTATAGGTCTTGATACCTATTGGGGTCAGTTTGATGGTTTGCTAGGGAAGTTGACCTCTTTTCAGGAGAGGATAATAAACAGGCTTGAAATATCCGGAGTTGAGGTGATTAATGCCGGAATGGTCGATAATGTTGATAAAGCTGTTTCTGCTGCAGAACTCTTTAATAAAAACAGTGTCGACATCATCTTCCTGAATATATCTACCTATGCGCTTTCACATACTGTTCTCCCTCTCATACAGAGGATCTCCTGTCCGGTTGTTGTTCTCAATCTTCAACCTGAAAAGGCTATTGATTATAAAACCTTTAACTCCTTAGGAGACAGGGGTAAGATGACCGGGGATTGGTTATCATATTGCCAGAGTTGCGTTACTCCTGAACTTGCAAGTGTGTTCAACAGGGCCGGTATAAATTACCATCTGATCACAGGATATCTTGAAGAAGAGTACGTATGGAAGCAGATTACTGACTGGACAGATGCCTGTTTGGTTAAAAATGAAATAAGTAATTGCAGGGTAGGAGTTATGGGACATTATTATAACGGAATGCTCGATGTCTACAGTGATGTCACAAAACTGGCTGCTTCATTTGGTTCCCATTTTGAACTTATTGAGTTTGGAGTGCTTAAGAGTCTCAGGGACAATGTTACACCTGGAGATGTTCAGTCCAAGATCAGACAGTTTACTGAATGGTTTGATGTTTCAGGTGAGTGTTCAGGGGAAGATCTGGAGGATGCTGCCTTCACATCGGTGGCACTTGACAGACTGGCAGAAAAATTCAGACTGGGTGCTCTGGCATATTATTATGAAGGAGCGGGGGACAAATCGTATGAAAAAATAGTTACCACAGTAATTCCCGGTATGACACTCTTAACCGGGATGAATATCCCTGTAGCCGGTGAATGTGAGATAAAAAATGTGCTTGCCATGAAAATAATGGATGCCTTTGGAACCGGTGGTTCATTTTCTGAATTTTATGGTCTTGATTTCAATGATGATATTGTTCTTATGGGGCATGATGGTCCGGCCCATTTCAGGATTGCTGACGGAAAAGTGGGCCTTGTGCCGCTTCCTGTATTTCATGGGAAATCAGGCAAGGGATTATCGATACAAATGAAGGTTAAAAACGGACCTGTAACAATACTATCAGTGTGTGAGAGCGGTGACGGGAAGGTTACCCTTCTGGCAGCACAGGGAGAATCTGTTGAGGGTCCGACATTACAGATCGGAAATACAAACAGCCGTTATAAGTTCAGTGTTTCAGCACGTGATTTTATTGACAACTGGTCCAAGGCAGGACCATCACACCATTGTGCTATAGGGACAGGTCACAGGGCTTCTGCAATTGAAAAGCTAGCCTCCTTGCTGGGTTTAGAATTCAGGAGGATATGTTGATATGAATATTAAATCAATCAGGAATTTCAGGGATATTGGAGGTATTCCCTTAAACGGCTCCGGCTCGGTTCGTGAAGGGATAATCTACAGATCAGCTACTGTTGACAATATTGATAAAGAGGGAATTGCCAGATTACACGAACTCAAAATAAGAACTATTATCGATCTGAGAGCTTCAGGGGAGGTGAAGAGATTCAGAAGGTCAATTGATAATGTAGCCACTCTGGCACTTCCCCTTGATTTTAGGCAGACAACAGCTGAAAGGCTTAAACCCTACCTTTATAAGAAAGGTTCTGATGAGATGCTTGCCAATATATCCAATCAGCTCTATCTCGATATACTTGATGCTGCAACACCAGTCTTCGGGGAAATAATGGAATTGCTGATATCGGGTGAGGGATCACCTGTATTGATTCATTGCCAGGCAGGGAAGGACAGGACAGGAATTATTTCTGCTCTTTTATTACTGGCACTGGGAGTTGATCGTAAATTTATCCAGGAGGATTTTCTTAAATCAAATGATGAACTTCTGCCCTATTTCAGGAAGCTTCTCATGATAAGGAAGATAATCAGTTTTGGATTTTTTCCCGCAAACAGAATGCTCGGGGTTATTACTGTAAAGCAGAGAAATATTGATTCAGTTATTGACAGAATAGAAAGTCATTATGGAGGTATAGACGGATACCTTGCATCTGCCGGGTTTGAAATAGCAAAGCTTAAAGATTTCAGAGAGAAGGTTAACAGGGAATGATCTTAATCTGTTCATTCATGAAGAAGAAGGAAAATAATTTCAACCTGACAGACCGCCTCAGGTCATTCAGATTTGCATTCAGAGGTATATTGGACCTTATAAAGGATGAGCATAATTTCAGGATTCACATCACAGTATTATTAATAGTTATCGTAGCCGGGATTTTATTGCAGATCTCAGTTCCTGAATGGCTTGTAATTATTCTTGTTTCTTCACTGGTCCTCATCAGCGAAAGCTTCAACTCTTCAATTGAACATCTGGCCGATTTGCTAAAGCCTGAAGAAGATGAACGAATCAGGAAAGTGAAAGATATCGCTGCAGCTGCAGTATTAATTTCTGCTGTTACAGCAGTGATAACAGGATTTATAATTTTTATACCATATCTGATTAAGATATTTGCATGAGAGCCGGTTATGATATTTTGGGTTCTTAATAATGGATTAATAAATCATTAAAGCTATGGGAACTAAACTATTACTTCTTGCCATTTTTGGCCTTGCAATGGCTCACTTTGAAGGAGTTGTTGTAGTTTACCTCAGAAGGGCCTTAGGGATGCTAGACTCAGATGGAAACAAACAGGCTGTGGAAAAGATTTCAAAAAGATATCTGTCAATTGAAATGACACGTGAAGCGGCTACAATAATTATGCTTATTGCAATTGCACTCGTTTCAGGGTCCGGGTGGCTGGAATGGATTATCTATTTTCTATGGACTTTCGCTTTCTGGGACCTGTTTTACTATCTGTCGCTTTATTTTCTTATTAGATGGCCGCCTAAATTGACCACAATTGATGTTCTTTTTCTTATACCTGTTCCATGGATTGCACCTGTATGGTTCCCTGTCGGAGTATCCTCTTTAACAATAATCGTAATAACCGCATTATACTTGTCAGGAGTTATTAATTGAAGGGGAATATCATTGAAGTAGAGATGATTAGGATAGATTATTGTTTTACCACAGATGCCACGGATTAAGAAGAAGTTGGTATATTTTATTTCCGTCCTCCTCCGTGCAATCCGTGGTAATTATTCTTCCGGGTTTAAAAAGTTACTAAAACCCATTACTTTTAGCCTCTGAACATTTATACAAAATTGAAGGTGTCAGAAAGTGTAAAGCTGCCGGTCAGCATCCAGTTTATTTTTCGTTCCCTTAAATACAGAAATTACAGGCTTTTCTTTTATGGACAGAGTCTCTCACTTATAGGTACATGGATGCAGAGGATAGCTATCCCCTGGCTCATTTACAGGATGACAGGATCAGCTATGCTTCTTGGAATTTCAGGATTTGCCGGTCAAATACCCTCTCTGTTCCTTTCGCCTTTTGCCGGTGTTATTACCGACAGGTGGAACAGATACAATGTTCTTATCTGGGCTCAGGTACTTTCGATGGTGCATGCCTTTCTTCTGGCCTGGCTGGTGCTGTCCGATAACATACTCATCTGGCAGATAATATTACTTAGTTTTTTAATTGGGTGTATCAGTGCCTTTGAGATACCGGCGCGACATTCATTTGTTGTAGAGATGGTTGAGAAAAAAGAGGATCTGGGTAATGCCATTGCTCTTAACTCCCTGATGTTCAATGGAGCAAGACTTATAGGTCCTTCCATTGCTGGCATATTGCTGGCTGCAACAGGAGAGGGAATTTGCTTCCTGATTAACGGAATCAGTTTCATGTGTGTCATCATCTCATTGTTGATGATGAAAATTAAGAAAAAGGATCCGGTTACAAAAAAATCAGATATAGGGAAAGAATTTCGGGAAGGGTTTGCTTATGTTTTCGGGTTTCTCCCTATCAGGCATATCATTCTACTGCTTGCATTGGTGAATGCAATGGTAATGTTTTATTCAACCCTTATGCCTGTATTTGCGAAGGAGATACTTGGCGGGGACTCACATACCTATGGATTTCTCATGGGAGCGGCGGGCATGGGTGCTTTAATGGGAGCTTTGTTCCTTGCTTCAAGGGAGACAGTCATAAGACTGGGCCGGATAATTCCTGCTGCCGTGTTACTTTTCGGTACCGGGATAGTTGTTCTTTCTTTCTCGAGGATATTTTCAGTATCACTGATTATTATGATTTTTATAGGCATGGGCCTGATGCTGCAGGCCGCGTCGAGCAATACCATTTTACAGACAATAACTGATGATGATAAACGGGGCAGAGTAATGAGCTTCTATACAATGGCTGTTCTGGGAACAGCTCCTTTCGGAAGCCTTCTGGCAGGTTGGCTCGCAAATAAGATAGGAACACCTTTTACAATGATGACAGGAGGTGTTATCTCAATTGCCGGGGCATTTGTGTTTTTTACCAAACTTTCGGAACTGAAACAGATAGTAAGACCCGTTTATGTTAAAATGGGTATTATACCTGAAGTAGCAAAAGGTATTCAGAATGCTTCTGAAAGAGAGCTGCCATGAAAATATTCAGGATGTTCATTCAATTCTTAATGTACTCCGAAATTTCACATTTATTAACTTTTTATGATTTTTAATTGAAGGCTAATCTTCTAAATTTGGAAAAAGTTTTTTTAGCCTGATGAAGTTCTCTTTAATCCTGATAAGGATAATATTTGTTGCAACTCTTTTTTTCTTTTCTGATTCAGAAACAGATTTGTTTGCATCCCCAATTGAAATGGAGTTGCAGGATACTCTCAGGGCTGCCCATAACAAGAAACAACCTGTCTATATTACAAAACGGCTGACAACTGCAAGGCCTGTTATTGATGGTAAACTTGATGATGAATGCTGGAAAACAGGAACTTGGGCGGGAGATTTTCACCAGTTTATTCCTGATGAAGGTGCAAAACCAGCCTGGCCTACTGAGTTTAATATTCAGTACGATGATAAATATATTTATGCGGCAATCAGGTCATTCGATGGTGAGCCTGAAAAGATACAGCGATACTCAGGATTAAGGGATGAATTCAGTGGCGATATGGCAGGAATCAACTTTGACAGTTACCATGACCGCAAAACAGGTTTTGAATTTAACCTTTCATCGTGGGGACAAAAAATGGATCTTATCCTGACCAATCCCGAAAAAATGGACCTTAACTGGAATGCGGTATGGAAAGGAAAGTCGGGTTTAGAGGATTCTGCCTGGGTTGCTGAGTTTGAAATACCGCTCAGCCAGATCAGATACAGCAAAGAGGATGAACAGGTATGGGGCCTTCATATCTGGAGGTGGATAAACAGGCTTCAGGAAGAGAGCGACTGGGAATATCAGACCAGAACAGGACCAGGTGTGCTTTATAATTATGGTGAACTTAGAGGTATTAAGGGGCTTAAAAAGTCGCAGCGGCTAGAGATAATGCCTTATGTTCTTGGGGAACTTGAGACCATGCAAAAAGAAACTGGTAATCCTTTTACTGAGACCGGTAGAAACTGGTCAGGGAATGTCGGACTTGATGCTAAGATAGGGATATCCAGCAATTTTACAGTAGATATGACTGTCAACCCCGATTTCGGACAGGTAGAATCTGACCCCTCTGTAATGAACCTGACTGCTTTTGAAACATTTTATGAGGAAAAGAGGCCATTTTTTCTTGAAGGTCGGTCTATCTTCAATTATGAATTTGATAATCAGAGTCTTTTCTATTCCAGAAGAATTGGTCATTCTCCATCATATACAGTTGACCCTTTAGAAAACTCATATGTCGATGCCCCGGATATGACAAAAATATTAAGCGCCTTTAAACTCAGTGGTACCACATCGGATGAGCTTTCTGTAGGACTTATTCAAAGTATTACTGCTAATGAGTTTGCAACTGTGATCGACAGTGAGGGAAACAAGAGCCATACCAGGGTCGAACCAATAACAAATTATTCCGTTGCCAGGATACAGAAAGGATATAATGGTGCAAATACAACAATAGGAGGAATTGTTACTTCAGTAAACAGGAAAATAGAAGAGGAGCAACTGGATTTTCTTACAAATAATGCTTTTACGGGAGGTCTTGATCTTATGCATCAATGGAAAGATAAGGAGTTTTTCCTCGATGCCCGTCTGATTGGTAGTTACCTTGATGGCTCAAGAGAATCAATAACGAGGTTGCAGGAGTCTTCGGCACGCTATTACCAGCGACCCGGAGCCGACTATTTAAAATATGATACTTTAAGTACAGCACTTGGTGGATATGGAGGCAAACTCAGAGTAGGCAAAGGATCCAAGGGCCACTGGAGATATTCAACAGGTGTTACCTGGCTTTCCCCGGGAATTGAGCTTAATGACCTCGGATATATGAATTCAGCTGATGAAATAAACAATGAGAATGAGATTGGCTATTTCGTTACTAACCCGGTTTCGATCTTCAGAAACTACAGGATTAATCTTGAACAATTCAATTCGTGGAATTTTGAAGGCAGGTTTCTGGGGCTGGGAAGCCACCTGTCCTTTAATTCAGAATTGAAAAACCAGTGGGGACTTAACCTTAATCTCATATACCATTCCGAGGCAATTGATACCAAAATCCTCAGAGGCGGGTATGATATGTTGATGCCATTCAGTATTTTAACATTTGGGTCTTTACGAACTGATTATTCGAAAAGAGTTTCAGCTGCAATGGAATACAACTATGAACTTGGAGGAGATAATTCAGTTGCAAGATATCAGTTGAACCCGGGAATAACATTCAGACCATTCAGATCAATGAAGATTAACCTCTCTGCCGATTTCGAGAATAATTTCAATGAGCTCCAATACATTACAACGCTTGATTATCAGGGAGATAAAAAGTATATTCTTGGAAAAATTGATCAAAAAACTTATGGTATGACCTTTAGAGTGAACCTAAATATAACACCGGAATTCTCAATACAGTATTACGGGAGTCCGTTTATCTCAAGGGGAACATATTCTGAATACAAATACGTAACTGATCCTGAAGCTGATTCTTACTCTGACAGAATTAAGCTGTATGATTATACCGTTATGGACAATGGTGTTATCAGGCTTGATGAGAATGGAGATAATGTAACCGACTATCCTTTAGGAAATCCCAATTTTAATTTTCATCAGTTCCGTTCAAATTTTGTTGCAAAGTGGGAATACCGGCTGGGTTCTTTTATATATTTTGTATGGTCAAGCGAGAGAACAGGACAGAACGAAATGTCAGAGATATCTATAAGTGAATCTTATACACATCTGAAGGACGTATTCCCAAACAATATATTTTTGATAAAACTAAATTACTGGTTCTCTCTGTGAGGTATTTAAAATCAACCTGGGCAATCCTTCTGACATCGGTTTTATCATCCTTGAATTTGTCAGGTCAGGATGAAAAACTGCCAGTAACCGGTCTGAAAAATGCTGTGACCATCAGTCTCCTGGAGCATCCTGTGGATTTTGATGGCATTCCGGATGAGGAAGCATGGAAGAACATTACCCCGCTTAAGATGGTAATGCACACTCCGGTATTTGGTAAAGACCCAAGTGAATCTTCAGATATAAGGATCGGTTATGATGACAGGTATCTTTACTTTGGTGCTTTTCTTTCATACAGGGATGTCAATTATATAACATCTGCAAGTCTTAAGCGTGACTACCTTGGAATGGGAGGCGACTGGTTCGGTATTATCCTGGATACTTATAATGATAAGGAAAATGCACTTGCATTTTTTACTTCACCCGATGGCCTGCGATTTGATGCATCTATCCAAAGAGATGCTGTAGTTCCCATGCCCGATCAGTTGCCAATGAATGTAAGCTGGAACACATTCTGGGATGTAATATCCAGAAAGAGTAATGACGGATGGTCGTGTGAAGTCAGGATTCCTTTTTCCAGCCTGAGATTTCAGGAAAAAGACGGACTGGTCAGGATGGGCCTGATTGTTGAACGATGGATGCCGGCATGGAATGAGACTGACCTGTTTCCTGCAATACCTCCTAACTGGGGTCCTGTCTCTTTGATGAAGCCATCACAGGCCCAGGAAGTTATCCTTAAAGGAGTAAAACCTTCAAAACCGGTTTACCTGGCACCATATCTGCTCACGGGACTTGAGCGCACAAATGAATTAAACTCATCTGGTACCGGATATGTAAGAACTGACAAACCTAAACTTGAACCGGGTCTTGACATTAAATACGGCCTGGCTAACAATATGATAATGGACGTAACTGTGAATACCGATTTTGCCCAGGTTGAAATGGATGATCAGCAGGTAAATCTTACGCGATTTTCACTTTATATGCCTGAAAAGAGAATGTTCTTTCTTGAACAGGCAAGTATTTTTGATTTTTCATTCGGAGGTTACAGCAACCTTTTTTACAGTCGGCGTATCGGATTGAGTGATGATGACGATCCCATAAGAATATACGGAGGAGCCAGGATGACAGGGAGAGTGAAAAAGTGGGAAATGGGATTCCTTGATATGCAAACCGCCCCCCTGAACCTTAAAAATTCTGCGGGCGTGGAAGAAGAGGTGCTTCCTTCTGAGAATTTCGGGGTACTCAGATTCCGCAGGCAGGTTTTAAATGAAAACAGCTATGTTGGTTCAATGATTACAAGCCGGATAGGAGTGAATGGTAACTATAATCTTGCATACGGACTGGATGGCTTATTCAGAATCTTCGGAAATGATTACATTGATCTAAAGTGGTCCCAATCATTTGAGACCGGAGTAAAAAACAATTCTTTGGACGAATATTCAAGAATAGCTACACGATGGGAGAGGCGATCGAGGAAAGGGCTTGGTTATTATTTTGGCTATTCAAGGTCAGGAATTCATTATAATCCAGGCATAGGATTTGAAACCATTGACGATTTTTCATCGTTCAGGGCCTCTTTAAGATATGGCTGGATACCTGGTGAAGAAGAAAAGCTTTACAGCCATTCGCCTGAAATACGTTTCATGAACATGAATTATATCGATGACGGATCACTGATGTCACTAAATGTTGAACCAGGTTGGAGTTTTACCACTAAGAGTCAGTGGGAAGGACATTTCAGTATAGGATATAGTAAGGAGCACCTTCGCGACAGCCTGGAACTGCTTGAGGATGAGTTGTACATAAATCCTGGAGATTATGAAGTTGTCAATTTCACGGGAATGATAATGACACCTCCCAGCAAACCGTTCTATATGATGATAATGAATCATACAGGACCATTTTTCGATGGCAGAAGGTTTTCAATCCGTATGGAGCCTACATGGAATGTCTCAAAACATCTGGAAATTGGTGCTGTAACCAATTTTGACTGGCTTGAGTTCAAAGAGAGAAATATTACTCAGACTAATCAGATTGTTGGCAGTAAGTTAGTATATATGATCAATACAGCATTTTCATTCAGCGGCTATTTACAGTATAATACATCAGTAAATGAGATTATGACGAATCTCAGGTTCCGGTATAATCCAAGAGAAGGGAATGATCTTTATCTTGTCTTTAACGATGGACGGAACACAAACCTTGACAGGGAAATTCCGAGACTTCCGGTTTACAGTTCAAGATCCTTTCTACTGAAATATACATATACCTTCAGCCTCTGAGTTGATTTTAAGGTGATTCGGAATTGAAACAATCAGTGCTTTTATGAGATAAATATTTAGAATTGTATTTATTAAAAGATTGTTTACCAATTTGGAGATCTTTCATCCCGCTTTTGAAAAAGTGATGAAAATGAGATCTTTTTCAAACTAATGGCGTGTCATCCTGAGCGGAGCGAAGGATCTCTCCAGTGTTACACTTCATTAAATCCTTACCAGTGTCATCCCGATCCGCCGGCTGGCGGAGAGGGATCTCCCCTGTGGTTCTCCCAACATCTGATATTAATATCACCACTAAATACTCATATACTAGTGAGGTATCTCCCCGGTGTTAGCCAATGTATATTAGTTCCTATCTGTCCCTCCCTTATGAAACTTACTTTCGATATTTCTAAAACTTTCGGGACTACTATCGAGGAAATTTATATTTTTGACAGTTGATTAAGAAGCAGTTAAAATGGACAATCCCGGAATCATCCTGCGACAGATTGAAAAGAAGGATAATGCTGAAATTGCATCTCTTATAAGAAAAGTCTTCAGAGAATTTAAAATAGACAAACCCGGCACTGTTTATTTTGATCCGACAACTGATGACCTTTATAAGCTTTTCAGAAAACCAGGGTCAGTTTACTGGATTGCATTTGATGGTACTGAAATGATAGGAGGTTGCGGTATCTATCCCACGCCTGACCTTCCGATTGGATGTGCCGAGCTTGTAAAGTTTTATCTTGCGTCCGGTTACAGGGGAAAAGGAATAGGACGAATGTTGATGTACAAAAGCATTGAGTCGGCCCGGGAACTTGGCTATAAGCAGATTTACCTAGAATCTATGCCGGAACTTGGAAAGGCAATAAGCATGTATGAAAAGGCCGGATTCAGAAGTATAGATCATCCGATGGGCCATTCAGGCCATTTCGGATGCGACATCTGGATGTTATTGGATTTATGATATATCCTTTTTTTAGAAATTGAAACTCATTTGCAGGTAGGTCCCTTTTACGCCGTCGCGGGGGTCGTTAGCCCAGGCATAATTCAGACTGACAATAAAGTTTTCATTGAGTGCGCCATGGATTCCCCATCCATAGCTTGTATGCATTTCTTCCTTTTCACCTTTTGCTAGCCATTCAATGCCTTCAGCATCAGTTGTCTCCGGCATCTTGTATTTTCCAGTGATCATGCCAGCATCGGCATATCCGGATAATGCAAGATACAGGTTCTGATTAAAGAGAACTGTTCTTGCCACCTTCCATCTTAATTCGACGTTGCCATAAACGAAATCTTCTCCGACAACCCTGTTTCTGAGAATTCCCCTGATTGTTCTGCTCCCTCCCAGACCACTGAGTGTAAGCTGGGGAGCAGAATTATATACAAGTGGCAGCATATAGAATGGCATCTCACCGCCAATCTTTGCCTGGTATGAAATCCTGTAACAGAGGTTTATTCTTTTTGGAAGCAGTGTGAAATACTGACGATGTGTGAAGGCCATACGGGCATACGAAAAACCATCACTAATGAATCCTGGTGAAAACAGTAACTGGATGTCAGTCCACAAACCCTTCATTGGATTCGCTTCGTTGTCGCGTGTATCATATTTTACTCCAGCCTTAAATACTCCTGCCTGTCCGCCATCTGCCTGTTCAGGATCAATAAGACCCCATTTGATATATCTTCCATAAAGCCCTCCTCCTGAGTAGGGGATCATTTTATTCTCATCTTTCCCTTCATTGATATTGTCAACATCAACGGTATCAAGCTTATTATTCATGTATTCAAATCCGCCGAACCATTTGATATTTTCACCGCTTAGCCTGCCAATTATTTCAGCCCTTAGTTTGAGAAGACGGCGATCCATTTTGTAAAATAATGGAGAGACATATAAAGGATTGCTACTTGAAGTATAAGCTGGACTGTAGTACGCATTATAGCCGTTGAATCCATAGAAATCGAGTGTTTTCTCAGTCAGGTAGCTTGCTTCCCCCATAACCCTGTATCCTTTTATCAGCTTCCTCGAATCATATGTAAGCTGATTTACTCCCTGTCCTTTTGTTGTTCTGGATAATTCCAGGTTGAATGCCTGATCATATCTGGGGTAAGAAGACCCGTCACCATAGTCGAATAATTTAAGTATTCCTCCGTATTTTGTTCCGGTATTGGAATCATAGCCGAAGACAGGGAAAAATCCGAATGACCATCCATCTTTATTCTTCTCCTTAACTTTTTCCTGTCCGGCAGCAAGACTAACTGTAAATGCCAGTAAGAAAATTATTTCAGGCAGTCTGTTTTTCATTTCCGCGTAAAAAGAGCCGGCAATATAACGTATTACTTGTTTACTTTTTTTATTTTAAGCAAAAGATTTTGAAGTTCATTTTGAATTAGATACATTTGTTATGTAACTCTTACTTAAACCTTAATTGTCTGATTATGAATATTAAATCCTTTGCATTTGTATTACTGACTGTCATTCTTTTCAATTCATGCGGCAGCAATTCCCCGAAAAAAAGTGATGAGGGCCAGGCCTTAAATGCAACCCTGGTAAATAAGCCTGAGGAGAGAAAAATAGATGTCCTTATTGATGGGAAACTATTCACATCCTTCTTCTGGCCCGAAAATGTTTTTAAACCTGTGCTATATCCTGTCTGTACATCCAGAGGAACGGTAATTACAAGAGGTTTTCCGCTTGAACCGCGTGAGGGTGAAAGTACCGACCATGCCCATCATGTTGGCATATGGCTTAATTATGGTGATGTTAACGGGATTGATTTCTGGGGTAATGGTTCGACAGGTATACTTAATCCAGGAGGTGGTGTAATTAAGCACCTGAATATTGAAAAGATGTCGGATGAAAATGGGGAGGGACTAATTATTTCGAATGAAAGCTGGGTTGATTCCACAGGGAAAGAGATGATTGCAGAGAAAAGTGAATATCATTTTTCAGGAAAAGGTTCTGCAAGGATAATAGACAGGATAACAACACTTACTGCTATAGGGGGAGATATGAAATTCAACGACACAAAAGAGGGAATGTTTGGTATACGTGTTGCAAGGCAGCTTCAGCTTCCTGCACAGGCTGACATTACACTGCAGGAGAAGCAGGGTGGTACAACAACCGTCAAGGCACAGGGCGAAAGCGATATTACCGGGAATTACAGAAGCAGCGAGGGAATCACGGGCGAGGCTGTCTGGGGCACCAGGGCAAAATGGATGGACCTTTACGGTAAAATCGGAGATGAGATAATATCAATAACAGTTTGTGATCATCCCGATAATCAAAGTTATCCAACATTTTGGCATGCAAGAGGATATGGACTTTTTTCAGTTAACCCGCTCGGTGCAAAAGACTTTACGCAGGGCAAAGAGGTTGTTAATTTTGCTATTCCGGCAGGCCAGTCAGCAACATTCAGGTACAGGGTAATTGTAAACTCCGGTGCTGATCTCACTGATGAGGAGATAAATGCATTTGCTGATGAGTTTGCTGCAAAGTATTAAATCATTATGAACCACTGATTTACATGGTGTCACACGGAGTAAGGCACAGAGTCGATATAATATTTTGATAAGAATATTTTAATATTAGCTTTTTAAAATTTTAACCAAGTGAACTCCAAGTTAAAAATTTAAAACCAAAATTTATACATATGACAAAACGACGCGATTTTATCAAAACAGGAGTAATGGGAACCGCCGGTATTGCAATTGGTGGGTTGAATCTTAGTGCAAAATCCTATAATGCTGTGATTGGAGCCAATGACCGTATCAATCTTGCATTGATAGGTATAAGAAACCAGGGTGCTGTTCATATTGGAAACTGGAGCAGCATTAAAAACAGTCATAATGTAAATCTTGTTACTTTATGTGATACTGATGAAAGACTGTTTGATTCAAGGCTGAAACTTGCGTTGGAAAAGGGAGGTACAAAGCCTGCAACTGAATGGGATCTGCGAAAAGTTTTTGATGATAAGAATATAGATGCTGTTTCAATAGTGACCCCAAATCACTGGCATGCTCTTGCAACCATCTGGGCCTGCCAGGCAGGTAAGCATGTGTATGTTGAAAAACCTGCCTCATATAATATCTGGGAAGGGAAGAAAATGATTGAAGCAGCACGGAAATACAATGTGTTTGTACAGGTTGGCAAGAATAACAGGTCATCACCTAATGTCAGGGAAGCCATTAAGTTTTTACATGACGATGGTATCGGAAATGTTTTTATGGCCAGGGGCCTTTGCTATAAAGCACGTGATTCATACGGTATGGCAAAGGACAGTGAGCCGCCTGCAGGATTTCACTATAACCAGTGGCTCGGCCCGGCACCAATGAGACCATATAATGAGAAGAGGAGTCACTACGTCTGGCACTGGTACTGGGATACTGGAAACGGTGATACGGGAAACACCGGGCCTCATCAGCTCGATATCGCACGCTGGGGACTTAAGAAGGATGAACACCCTGTTTCGGTATATTCCACCGGAGGAATTTACGGACTGGACAAAGAAGAGAAAACACCTGATAAAAAAACTCCTGGGAGAATGGTTTACGGAGATGTTGAAGCTTATGGCACTGATAAAACTACTCAGGAGACTCCGAATACCCAGACTTGTTCATATAATTACAAGGACGGTACACTTCTTGAATTTGAAACACGGGGAAGATACACCAATCAGGAAGGTTATAAAGGCGTTGAAGTAGGAAATATATTCTATGGATCCGAAGGTTATCTTGAGATCGCTGGCGATACATGGAGGGCATTCAGACAGAGGGGGAAAGATCCCTTTGCATCATCAAAGGAACTTGAAGGTGAACATGGAGCTGACCATTATAAGAACTTTATTGAGGCTTTACGATCGAATAAAAGAGAAATGTTGCACTGTGAAGTAAGAGAAGGGGTGATTTCCTCTGACCTGGCGCACCTTGCCAACATATCATATCGGGTTGGAAGATCTCTTACGTTCGACGGTGCTACAGAGAAGTTTGTCAATGATGCTGAAGCAGATGTACTGCTCAAAAGGAAGGAATACAGAAAACCTTATTTGGTCCCGGAGAATGTATAATCATAAGGAGTATTAGGGGAAAGAGATATAGGACTTTTAATTATGGTTAATAACTACCCCCAACCCCCCAAGGGGGGCTATTAAGTAGAAAGATAAGTCCCCCTTCGCCTTCGCGCAGCGCCGTCGGCAAGCCTTTGGCGGCCGATGGAAGCCGCTTCGGCGGAGCAAGGCCTGGGGGATTTAGGGGTGGCATAATAATCTGAAAAGAAATTAATCTGTCATATAAATAGATATTATGACTGAAGCTTCTCCATCCGGCTACTATCGTTACCGCATCCTGGCTCTGGTCTTTATGGCCACGACTATCAACTATTTTGACAGGAGTATTGTTGGGGTTATGGCCCCTACACTGCAGCATCTTTTCAGCTGGAGCAATTCCGATTATGCGGCCATAATGGTATCCTTCAAGATAGCATATGGTATAGGTCTCCTGTTTATGGGCGGAATCATCGACAGATTTGGCACTAAGGCCGGATATACTCTTTCAATAGCAATATGGAGCCTGTTCGGAATGCTGCATGCAGCTGTCAGACCTGCATTCAGCCTGGCAGGATTCATTGTGGCGCGCTTTGGTCTTGGAATTGGTGAATCCGGAAATTTCCCTGCTGCAATTAAAACAGTTGCCGAGTGGTTTCCTAAAAAGGACAGGGCATTCGCAACCGGTATATTTGATGCTTCAACAAGTGTTGGTGCAATACTGGCTCCGTTTATTGTCGGGGCAATTGTCTCCATTGAAGGAAAAAACTGGCAGATTCCATTTTTGTTTACCGGCTTATTAAGTTCATTATGGGTATTTCTGTGGATAAGGACATATCAGAAGCCTGAATTTCATCCACGCCTTTCAAAGGCAGAACTCGATTATATCAACAGTGATTCGGAGGAAGAGAATGCCGAAAAAATACCTTGGCTGAAATTGTTGCCGAAGAAAGAAACATGGGCTTTTGCGCTAACAACGATAACAGACGGTGTATGGTGGTTCTACCTTTTCTGGGGCGCAAAATTCCTGGCGGAACAATTTAGCGTTGATATCAAAAACATAGGATTACCCTTCCTTATTATATTTATAATGGCAGATGCAGGAAGTCTTCTTGGCGGACTGGCTTCAGGTGCTCTTATAAGAAAAGGATGGTCAGTAAACAGATCACGTAAAATTACTTTATTGGTTAATGCCATAATTATTCTGCCGGTTATTTTTGTTCCTGTAATTGCCAGTAAATGGCTTGCCATATTACTTATAGGGCTTGGAGCTGCCGGACATCAGTCTTGGTCGATTAACAGCTATACCCTTGTTCCTGATGTTTTTCCGAAAAAAGCAACTGCTTCAGTGATAGGAATTGGTAAAATGGTTGGAGTTGCAGTTGCCATTATTGCCGACCTGGCTCTTGGAGCAGTTTTGGATACTGCTGATAACTCAGGGTATTTCTGGGCATTTGTAATCGCAGGTCTCTCTTATATCAGTATTCTGGGATTTGTCCATCTGCTAATGCCCAGGATGACTCCGCTGGATGATAATCTGAACTATATAAAAAAATGATATTATCAGACTCCCAATCACCTGAAAAGGTTTCTTTGCCCCCGATCACGCCAAGGCGTGATCACCCCCTGCCCCCGGCCCGCTTCGCGGTCCACCCCCTAAAGGGGCTTGAGGGGCTGCGAATCGGACCGGGGGCCAGTAGTCACTGGGAGTGTCGATATCTATCAGAAAAAAGTGAATTAGAACATAGAAAATTATGAAAAAAAATCATTTATCACGCAGAAGCTTCATAGGTAAAACTACAGCTGCAGTTGCTGGAGCTGCAATTGCCTCAGGAACAGTGTCATTAAGCGCTACTTCATATAATAGAGTAAAAGGTGCCAATGACAGAATTAATATTGGATTCCTTGGTTGTGGTGCAAGGGGAAACGGCCACCAGAATATGGTAAAAATGTCTGAAAAAGATAAAAATCTTGGTGTTGTTGCCGTATGTGACATCTGGAAATTTAACAGGGAGAAAGCTGCAGCATCCTGTAAAAAGCTATTCGGAACTGAGGTGAAGCAATTCAAATATTCTGAAGAGATGCTGAATATACCTGAGCTTGACGCAGTTATGATTGCCACCGGTGATCATCAGCATGCAAAGATCCTTGCCGAGGTGGTAAATGCAGGAAAGGATTGTTATTGTGAGAAGCCGATGGCCACCGATTTAGCAGATGCTAAACTGGCCAGAAAAGCTGTTCTCTCCTCAAAGCAGGTAGTGCAGATGGGATCGCAGTGGGTTAGTGATCCAATGCAGATAAAAGTCCGTGAGATCATTCGTTCAGGCAGGCTTGGTCAGATTACAAAGATTGAGCAGGTATGGAATGATAATAATCCCAGATGGCATGTCCCTGATGATCCTGATGTAGCTGCTATAAGAGAAGCAGATACTGACTGGGAAAGGTGGCTCCTTGGGAAACCATATGTCCCATTCGATCCATGGAAATATTTTGAGTTCAGAATATTCAGGGACTATTCGGGAGGGATAACATCGCAATGGATGAGTCACGGGGTTGGCCTGGTCCATTTTTATACCGATACTGCCATACCTGATTCTATGGTTGCAAACGGAGGTATATTCGGATGGCCGGATATCCGGCAGAATCCCGATACTTTCCAGACCCTGGCCACATATGATGAAAAGAAGTTTCTTTATTCCTATACTTCGAACTATGCCAATATGTTTGGAGACTATACATGTATCAGGGGCAAGGAAGGAACACTCTTCGCACATGGAGGTGAAGGAAGTCCCAGATGGTTCTTTATCCCTGAACACCAGTATCTGCCTGGCGGATTTGACTTTTATGAAGGGATGAAAGAGGCAATAAAAAATAAAAAAGCCGAGATAGTCACAACTGAGGAATATGGAATGAAAATGGGACCGGTCAATCTAAGCGACGACAGTAAATACCACCTCGATAACTGGATTGATTGCATGCGCGACAGAAGCCGGGTGCCTAATGGTCATATTCATACCGGATTCTGGCATTCTGTGGCAAGTATAATGGCAACAAGAGCTTACAGGGAAGGCAAAAAACTATACTGGGACAGGATCAGGGAAGAGATTGTTGAACACCCTGTTGGCTGATGCTTCAGCCACATAGTATATGTTTAACATATTCTTCGTGAACCTTTGTGTCTTGGCGCCTTTGTGGCAAATATTATTAGATATTATTAAGTTTTAAAAGTACACTATATGAATAAGCAATTAATAATTATAGCAGCTGGGCTGATACTTTTATCCTGTAGATGTGGAACTGACAGTCCAACACCAAATATGTCAACTCCTCCATTTATCATTGATTCGCATATCCATTATGTTGCAACTGATGAATGGGAGAAGTCATTTCTTGAAATTTATAGTAAACACAATGCAATGGCCTGTCTGCTTATGGATATGGAAGATCTCAACCGGGGTATTGCCTTTGCTAAAGCCCATCCTGAGAGGGTTATCCCTTATGCTGCAATAGATATCGACAGTCCATCAGTTGTTGATGATATTTTGAAGGTTCATGAAATGGGATTCAGGGGACTTGGAGAGTTGTTTGCAAAAGGGAGAAAGGATTATAATGACCCGAAATATGATACAATATGGGCAATGGCTGAAAAGCTGGGAATGCCAGTTGCTCCTCATACTGGTATCCTTGCAGATGGTTCAATGGCAAATATGCGACCGGCATTTCTTGCAGATATTGCATCCAGGCATCCTGATCTTTTCATTCATGCTGCTCATTTTGGAAACCCATGGTATGAAGAAGCAGCTGAAGCTACCAGGCGTAATAAAAATCTCTATTTCGACCTTTCCGGCTCTTCGCTTATCAAGAAAGAGGATGATCCCGGTTACTGGGATCAGTGGCTGTGGTGGACCAAAGCTTTGGGGAAAGCACATATACCAAAGGATGCTGTACCAGCCTGGGAAAAGATACTTTTTGCAACTGATGAAGGTCCTGATGCCCTTGAAGAAAACATCAGGCGGTTCAACAAAGCCCTTGATGCCTGTAATGTTTCCGATGAAACCAGAGCTAAATGCTATGGTCTGACTTTAGCAAAGGTTCTTGGTATTAAAACAGTTGGAGTCGAATAAATCATTTAACCACAGAGGACATAGATTATTGAAAATGTTGTCTCCCTTTGTGTTCTCTGTGTTTTTATCTTTGTGAGCTCTGTGGTTAATAATCTATAAAATTGAAAATGAAGACCTGGAACTTTGGCATTATAGGCGCCGGACTGATAGCAGACTTTCATGCCAGGGCTATCGAAAGCCTGCCGAATGCCAGTCTTATAGCGATATGCGGTACAAATGCCATAAAAGTCAGAACACTTTCAGACAAATACAAATGCAGAGCATACACTGATTATAATGAACTGCTAGATTCTCCCGAAATAGATATTGTCACAATAGCAACGCCAAGTGGCGCTCATATGGAGCCGGCAATCAATGCAGCGGAGCGGGGCAAACATGTTCTGTGTGAAAAACCACTTGAAATATCACTTGAAAGGATCGACAGGATGATAGCTGCTCATCAGAAAGCGGGAACCTCTCTTGGCGGAATTTTCAATTACAGGTTTCATGATACAGTGAAATATGTTAAAGAGGCTATTGATTCAGGCCGGTTCGGAAAAATTACATGTGCCTCGGTTTTTGTACCATGGTGGAGACCTGAAAGCTACTATAAAGAAAGCTGGCATGGTACCATGAAACTCGACGGTGGCGGTGCATTGATCAACCAGTCCATTCATATGGTTGACATTCTTCAGTATCTTATGGGGCCTGTTGAATCACTTCAGGCCTATACTGCAACTCTTGCTCATGATATTGAAGCTGAAGATACTGCCGTTAGCATACTCAGGTTCAGGTCAGGTCCGCTGGGAATAATATATGGTACTACAGCTTCTTTCCCGGGACAATACAGGAGGCTCGAAATAACCGGAACCAAAGGGACAATTATTCAGGAAGAGAACAGCTTCAAAGTATGGCATTTTGAAGAGCAGCAGGAAGCTGATAAAGAAATCCTGTCACGATTTGGCAGGATTGACGGAGGAGGTGGAGTTTCTGACCCTGCGGCAATTCCTTTTGAACCTCATGCAAAAAACATTGCAGCATTTATAGATTCAATAGAAAACAGGATACAGTTTGAGATCAGCGGTTCAGAAGCCAGAAAAGCTGTGGAGATTATACTTGCAATATACACATCGGCAAACCAGAATAAACCTTTCTTTTGAATAACAGAAACTTATCAGCTTTTATCTGATATATTATTCTGAACTTATCAGATACCGGAGGATTCAATTTATTTTATTTACAAAAAAAAGTTATTAAACAATACATCTTTATTCGTTTATTAAAAAAATTTAACATATTTTAGC
>Ga0307375_10000272_pt1 | contig 69721 bp, 54 predicted proteins | sample TR1MG_FD_202531 | JGI IMG/M metagenome (GOLD analysis project Ga0307375, IMG submission 202531) | Soil microbial communities from Risofladan, Vaasa, Finland - TR-1 | ecosystem: Environmental > Terrestrial > Soil > Coastal area > Acid sulfate soil | place: Finland: Risofladan, Vaasa | collected... | reverse complement strand
GCTCCTTGGGCTTATTCCTATTTGGAATGAAGCTGATGAGTGAATCATTGCAAAAAGTGGCAGGAGACAAGATGCGGAATATTCTTGCCGCCATGACCACGAATAAGGCAACACGCATACTTACAGGAGTTATGGTAACGGCAGTAATCCAATCATCTTCTGCCACGACAGTAATGGTCGTAAGTTTCGTCAATGCCGGTTTAATGTCGCTTACCCAGTCGGTTGGTGTAATTATGGGGGCCAACATTGGGACCACGGTAACCGCGTGGATTATTTCAATTCTCGGTTTTCAAATTGACATTAGCCATATAGCGCTACCACTTATTGGAATTAGCTTTCCGCTTTTGTTTTCTAAGGTTCATAGCTACAAATTTACTGGTGAACTTATTACTGGTTTTGCGCTCCTCTTCATTGGATTGGGCTATCTAAAAGATTCCGTTCCTAGCATAAACGACAATCCCCAAATTCTTGAGTTCATTAAAAACTATACTAACCTAGGATTACTCTCCACCATAATATTTGTGGCCATTGGTACTCTGCTCACGATTATAATTCAATCATCAAGTGCAACAATGGCACTTACCCTTGTTATGTGTTCTAACGGTTGGATTTCCTTTGAAAGTGCGGCCGCAATGGTGCTAGGCGAAAATATTGGAACCACAATAACGGCAAATATTGCAGCCATGGTGGCCAATGTTTCAGCCAAGCGTGCCGCAAGATCCCACTTCATTTTCAATGTTTTTGGTGTAGTTTGGGTAGTTGCTCTATTTCATCCATTTTTAAAGTTTATTTCGTTTATTCTGACCTCCGCTGGAGCATCATCACCATTTATTTCAATTGCGTCAATTCCAATAGCGCTATCCCTTTTCCATACTATTTTTAATATCACCAACACGTTGCTTTTGGTCAACTTTACTGGGCTAATAGTAAAAGTTGTTACCAAAATGGTTCCAGCCAAGGATGATGAAGAAGAAAATTTCAGGCTCAAACATTTGGAAATTGGATTACTTTCCACATCAGAACTTTCTCTGCTTCAAGCGAAAAAAGAGATTATTACCTATGCTAGAAGAACCAACAAGATGTTCTCGTTTGTAAGAGAACTATTTAAGGAAACAAATGGGAAAAACTTTGAACAAATACTCAATAGAATAATTAAGTATGAGGAGATAAGTGATAGAGTTGAACTTGAAATTGCCACATACCTCACGCAGGTTGCCGAGGGTGATTTAAGCGAAGAAGGGTCCAAGCGTGTTCATGCCATGCTAAAGGTGATCAGCAACATGGAAAGCATTGCAGACTCATCCTACAATTTAGCCAAAACACTTGACCGTAAAAGGCAAAATAATATCTGGTTTCCGCAGGAACTGCGCAACAACATTAATGGAATGTTCGACAAGGTGGATGATGCATTTGCAATAATGGTTGAAAATCTAGAACTCGGCTATGGCAAAATATCGCTCGATAAAGCAAACAAAATTGAGCAGCAGATTAACCTGATGAGAAATATACTCCGGGAGGAACATATCCAAAACGTTGAAAGCAACAAATACAAATATCTCGCCGGTGTAATTTACAACGATCTGTTCTCTGAAAGTGAAAAATTAGCCGACTACATAATCAATGTCTCAGAGGACATTTTCTCCATAAAGCCAATCCCATACGAATCGAAGCCCCAAAATAAGCACATACCTAGCGACTAAGTCGAATTAATAAAAAAATCACGTTGAAGATTAATCTTCAACGTGATTTTTTTTGCAAATAATACAGCGATTAGTTCTTTAGCGCTTCAGCGCCGGTGGTAATTTCTGAAATTTCATTTGTAATTGCTGCCTGACGAGCTTTATTATACTGTAAGCTAAGTTGTTTTATCAGGTCAGTTGCATTCTCAGTTGCAATATGCATTGCCGTTGTTCTTGCGCCATGCTCAGAAGCAACCGACTCAAGTAGAGCGCTAAAAAGCTTTACCTTTATGGCTTGGGGAATAATTTCTTCCAAAAGCCCCGTCATGTCAGGCTCAAGAATATACTTTGGCATGAACTTAGAATTTTCATTCACCTTTGAAGTAAATGGTAGTATTGATTCCCTGCAGGGCTGCTGCACTCCAGCGCTTATAAACTTGTTGTAAATCAGCTCAACGCGTTGAGTTTTTTCCTCTGAAAAAGATGAAATTAGCCCATCCGCTAGAACGGAAAGCACCTCCCTGTTTGGCTTATCAACCAATGACCGATAAGGTCCCGAAACATTAATTCCCCTTTTTACAAAGTGCTCGTGTCCATGCCGTCCTAAAACAATAAGGTTTACGCCAATCCCTGGATTACTTGTTTTATATTCGGTCATGGTCTTCTCTGCCAATTTTATGGCGTTGGCATTGAAGGTTCCACAAAGGCTTCCGTTGGCGGTAAATACCACAAGCGTTACATTCGAAAGTGTGGTCGGTGTTTTGGCAAGGGGAATATTCTGCACAATCTCCTTGTCTGCCGCCAAATTCGAAACCATATCGAACAGCTTCGTGCTGTAAGGCCGAATTCTAAAAATGGAATCCTGTGCCTTTTTTAGCTTGGCTGCTGACACCATTTTCATAGCGCTGGTTATCTTTTTTGTGGAAGTAACCGACGTAATCCTACTTCTGATCTCTTTTAGAGATGGCATCCTTCATCAATTATTTAGAAAATCGTTTAGCAACATCGGTGGCAACGTCTGTCAATATTTTGGCAAGGTCGTCGTTTATAATACCACCTTGTAAGGGTGCGAGCACCGAATCATTATATTTTGAATCAAGCAACTCAAAAAGTGACAACTCGAACTCCTTCACCCGTTCGGCGGGCACATCCTTTAGTAGCCCTTTTGTACCGCAGAAAATAATGGCAATCTGCTTACCAACTGGCATTGTAGCGTGAAGCCCTTGCTTAAGAATTTCAACATTTTTAGCCCCTTTATCCAAAATTGCCTTTGTTCCTGGGTCAAGGTCGCTGCCAAACTTCGAAAAGGCCTCCAACTCTCTGTATTGTGCCTGATCGAGCTTCAAGGTACCTGCTATTTTTTTCATGGATTTCAGCTGAGCGTTTCCGCCAACACGAGAAACAGAGATTCCGACATTAATTGCCGGTCTTATTCCTGCATTAAAGAGGTTTGACTCAAGAAAAATCTGGCCGTCGGTAATGGAGATTACATTTGTTGGAATGTAGGCAGAAACGTCACCAGCCTGCGTTTCAATAATGGGTAACGCAGTAAGTGATCCTCCACCCTTAACCATCGGACGAATTGATTCCGGTAAGTCATTCATCTGGCTTGCAATATCATCAGATTTAATGATTTTTGCGGAACGCTCAAGAAGGCGGCTGTGTAAGTAAAAAATGTCACCAGGGTATGCCTCACGTCCGGGCGGACGACGGAGAAGCAACGAAACTTCACGATAAGCAACGGCCTGCTTGGAGAGATCATCATACACAACCAGTGCATGTCTACCTGAATCTCTGAAAAACTCACCAATTGCTGCACCTGCGAATGGGGCGTAGAATTGCAATGCCGCGGGATCGGAGGCCGGAGCAGCAACAATAATGGTATACTTTAAAGCATCGTGCTCCTCAAGCGTTTTTACGATGTTAACAACAGTGCTGTTTTTTTGACCTATTGCGATGTAAATGCAGTAAACCGGGTCACCCGCCTCAAAGTATTGCCTTTGATTTAAAATGGTGTCGATGGCAATCGTAGTCTTGCCTGTTTGCCGGTCCCCAATTATAAGTTCGCGCTGCCCGCGCCCAATTGGGAACATAGCATCGATGGCAATCAAGCCTGTTTGCAAGGGTTCATTTACCGGCTGTCTAAAAATAACACCCGGAGCCTTACGCTCGAGCGGCATTTCGTAGAGCTTTCCAGTAATTGGCCCTTTCCCATCTATAGGTTGGCCGATGGTATTTATCACACGACCAAGCAATCCTTCTCCCACGTGAATAGAGGCGATTCGACCTGTTCCCTTTGCCGTAAAGCCCTCCTTGATTTCCTCGGAAGAACCCAATAGCACAACACCAATATTGTCTTCTTCGAGATTAAGAACAATACCCATAATACCATTTTCAAACTCAATGAGCTCATTTGATCGCACGTTGGTCAGCCCATAGAGGCGAGCAATACCATCACCCACCTGCAGCACTCTTCCAATTTCCTCAAATTGGCTATCTGCCTTTAAACCGGCTAACTCCATTTTTAGGATTTCGGCTATTTCTCCTGGCTTAATATCGGCCATATTGCTTTTTTGTTTAATTAATTACTCTAGTTTGCCTCAAGTATCCTGTTTTTCAGACGCTTCAACTTGGTTGCAATACTTGCATCTAACATAATATCGTTAAGGGCAAGAGTAAAACCACCAATTAATTCAGGCTTTGTAATAAAGTCCATCTCAACGGTGCCAACCAGCAACTTCTTTAAATTGATGATAATGCTTTTGCGCTCCTCTCCGTCCATCACAACCGCAGAGGAAAACTCAACTTTCACAATTCCTGCGGATTTCCGATAAATTGTAAAGTAGGAAATCAATATGTTTTTCAGAAAGGCCTCCCGTTTTTTCTCGACAAGAAACTTTAAAAATCGAAGTGTCACCAAAGAAACCTTCCCCGAAAAGATTTTCTCAACAATGCCAGATTTCATTGTGGGGAAGATAACGGGGGAATTAAACAGCTCCTGCAGTTCGGGAGTTGCATTTAGCACTGAATAAACTTGTACCATATCGTTATATACCACATCGACCGCATGCTGGTCAACAGAATACTCATGCAGAGCACGGGCATATTTTACAAAAAGACGACTTTGGTTCATTTTTGTCAGCTTAGCTTAATGTCTTTCAACAGCTCGTTGATCAGTTTTTCTTGCTCGGTGTTATTTGCAAGCTCCTTTTTTAAAAGTTGCTCAGCAATATCAACAGAAAGAAGGGCTGCTTGGCGCTTTAAATCAGCCATAGCCTTCTCCTTTTCTTGCTGGATCATAATTTTAGCGAGCTCCATCTGCTTTCGCGTCTCCTCCTGAGCCGCAGAACGAGCCTCCCCAATAATATTCTCTTTTAGCACACGAGCTTCTTTCATTATTTCCTCCTGCTGAGCACGAGCATTGGTCAAAACAAGACTTCCTTCCTTTTGCAACCGACTAAACTCTTCCCTTGCTTTTTGTGCCGACTCAAGGGAATGCTTTATGGATTCCTCCCTGCTCGTTAGGGCACGAAGAACGCTTGGCCAAGCATATTTTTGGAGGATAAAGTATACTATTGCAAAAGACAATACCATCCAAAAAATCAAGCTGAAGTCGGGTATTAGTAGTCCCATATTACGACAGTTTTACCTTTTAGAGAATGAGCGCTAAAAATGAAATAATAATGGCGAAGAAAGATACACCCTCAACCAAAGCAGCACCAAGAATCATGTTCGAACGAATATCCCCAATTGCTTCTGGTTGACGGGCAATAGCCTCAAGAGCAGAACCACCAATTAGTCCGATTCCGATACCTGCACCAACAGCAGCTAGACCAGCACCTATTGCGCCACCCAGCTTTGCTAAACCAATACCTGTAGAGGCTGCCTGAAGAATAATGCCTAATGTTACCATGTTCGTTATTTTTTTACGTTAAACTATTTATTGTGATGCCTCAACTCAACCTTGGCCATTCCAAAATAGATAGCTGAAAGCATTGTAAACACATACGCCTGAATAAACGCGATAAGCAATTCCAGCAAAGTCATAAATACGGTAAATACTATTGTGAAAACCGAAAAGCCGTACCCTGCCACTGCTGACATTTGTCCAAAAATAAAGATAAGTGAAAAGAAAACAATTGCCACCATATGCCCTGCCAAAATATTGGCAAATAAACGAATCATCAAGATGATCGGCTTCGTGAATACACTAGTAATTTCAACTAATGGCATTAGCGGAATTGGAAATTTTAAAAACCAAGGAATATCTGGATTATTGAAAATTTCTACCCAGTAGTCCTTATTGGTGCTTATTGTTGTAATAATAAAAATAAGCACAGCCAAAACCATTGTTATTGCAATATTTCCCGTCACATTTGCACCACCGGGAAATACCGGTATAATTCCTAAAAGATTTGAAAACCAAATAAAGAAGAATACTGTTAACAGCAATGGCATGAACTTATTATATCTTTCCACACCGATTGAAGGGATTGCTATTTCATCGCGAACAAAGATTATGATTGGTTCAAAAAGATTCTGTATCCCATGCGGTGCTGTTTCTGGATTCTTTTTATACCGGTTGGCAATGGTTAAAAATACCACAAGCATTATCGCTGAAATAACGAATAAGGATACCACATTCTTTGAAATCGAAAAATCAAGTGGCCTTATCTCTTTGATGACGCCATTGGTACCAACAACGGATTCAACGAGTTTCCCTTGGTATACCCCCTTATTACAAATGTGAAAGTCGCCGTATTTTCCAGAATGAAGTTTAGAGGATAGAAAAAACCAAAAACCGCTCTGCTTTGAATATAGCATGATTGGTAGCGGAATGGTAATCTTTTTACTACCAATGTCGGTAATATGCCATTGGTACGAATCCTGAATGTGCTCCATCACAAAATCACCCGGCATGAATTTTTTTGTGGAGTCAGTTCCTTTTTCTTGACACATCCCTGGCAGGAAGAGGGTCAAGAAGGTAAGTGTTCCTAATAGTTTCTTTAAACCAATCACGACAATTTTTTGGGCGAAATTTAATTCTTTTTCTTGGTATGTGCCTCCGATTTTTGAAGTAATAAGAAAATGTCAAAGGTTAGAAAAGCTAAATACAAAATTGACAGAGAGATAAGAAATGGTACTGCTTGAACTTTTATCAGAAAAACGTAAGTTACCATAAGCAGAAGCATTAGAAACATTTTCAACGTGCTGAAAAGGAGGAACCTATTTAAAAAAAGGCTAGGGTGACCGCTCATGGCTTTGTCAAGAACCCGTTGGCTAATAAAAGAATAGGCGGAAAACAAAAACAGAAGAAAGGGAAAGAATGTAAAATAAGAGCGAGGTGAAATAAAAACAAAAATTACAATAGCCGCAAGCGCTATCGCTCCAACGAACATAAAGAGTTTATAATCCTGACCTGAAAAAAAATGTTTCTTCATTTCTATATTATGGTTAGAAGAAAATTCTGCTAATCTTTTAAAAAAGAATATTGGGTGTATGAATAACAAGATAAGCGGGTGAGGCATTGATGCCTCACCCGCTTATGAAATTGTGACAACCTACATAGTGTCATTTTCTTTTTTGGATATTTCCCCTGTAAAGATATTTTGAGCAATATCGGTGTCGGTCATATTGCAGTAGCCGGTGAATCGTGCGCCAGGTTCCACAGAAAATTTCCCCGTTGTAATATCTCCTATAACACGACTTGAAGATTTAAGTGCAAGAAGGTCGATAACAGAAATCTTGCCCTCAACCGACCCTGATACGTCGGCATTCTTGCAAGAAATCTCTCCTTTAATACGACCAGTTTCTCCTACAACAACTTTTCCCTTTGTTGTAATGTTCCCAGTCAAAATGCCATCTATTCGAAGATCACCGTTTGAATTAATGTCTCCTGTTATTTCAGTTCCACCACCAATTAAATTGATGTTTGCAGAGATTGTTTCTGTTTCGTTGTACTTAGCCATAGCAATGAGTTTAATGAGTCTTTTAATCGTGACAAATATAAAAAATTTGAACGGTACCCGACAAAAATAATTACTTGATTAATTCTGGAGAAAGGTGGGCCCGAACGATGTCTACGAATGATCGGCTTGTTAGTTTCCCTTCATCCTCTATTTTTTCATCTTCATCCCAAGTATTTGGCGATTCCAATTCATCTGAGTCACCTTCGTCAATGTCGTCAAGCCAAACATTTTTGGGGAATTCAGGCCCCCTATTCTTCAAAATAAAGGCAAGAACAAATCCAACGATCCCGCCAAATAGGTGACCTTCCCACGATATTTCTGTAAAAATAGGCAACAACCCCCAAACCATTCCACCATACTCGAGTACTACAATAAGTGAAACTGCCAATAGCCTAATATTTTGCCGAATCAGCCCACTAAAGAAAAGAAATGATGCCAGACCATATACAACGCCGGATGCCCCAACGTGGTATGCACCTCTCCCATAAAACCAGGTTAAGACTCCTCCAACAAGCCAACATCCAACTAATACGATAATACCGAGATCCCTGTAGAAATAGAATACACCTGTAAGCAACACAAAAAATGCAATGCTATTGGATATAAGATGGCTCCAGCTTGCATGAACAAACGGGGAAGTTAAAATCCCAATTGCACCGGGCAAATCTCGGGGTAATATGCCATACTTGTAACCAGCAATAAGACCACTTTGCTCCAATATAAAGAAGACAAAAAAAGAAAATACGAACAAGAACGGGATTACTGAACTTAGCAATAATCGCTTGGGGGAATTATCCATCTGCATGCAATCTTTCTACTACCTTAACATTCTATTTTCAACACCCCGCTATCGTTTCTCTTCTAAAAAAGTTCCTTATAAACCGCATTAATAATTGAGGGTCAAATCAAAACACGTGAGATTGCCCTGGGGTGGGTCTGCTTTATCTTCTTAAGGAAGTGCAAAAAGAACAAAAACCTTGCAATCTTTGCAAGTCATATTTCGATCAATAGGATTCTTTGAAAATATTTTCTTGCCACCAAGCTCCGTTTTTGTAATAGAATTGATAACAAAAAATTTTGTTGAAAATATTTACCGCCACAAATATCCTAGTATACAAACCGAAAGTCTTTTTTTACGAGCCAGATAAATATAATATGCCAATTCTGCAGAACAATAACATTAAGTTAATGCGTCAAAGACTTGTTAATTAAATTTATATCGCCAGTGAATACGCCTTTAATTGTAGAAACCCATAAAGTACCTTCGGCATCTTCAAACAAGTAGAATACACGGTCATTGGTTATTCCCTCCTTCAGCCCAAACTTATGCCATTTTCCTAACCTGTAATATGATAAGCCAAGCCTGCTCCTTTCCTTTAAACTTCCACCACACCAAATTCCACCGAACCTATCGGCAAGCAAACAATCAACAGAATACTTTCCAATTTCAGGAAAAGAATAATTATGAAATTGCCCATTGTTCAACATCGTTATTCCGCCGGATTGATTGTCGTAGTATCCTCCAAACCACATTCGACCAAGGTAATCCTCCACAATAGTTCCAACGCAGTTGTCAACTAAACCATCATTCATGGTATAGGTGTGCCATTTTAATCCATCATAAACACTAATACCTTGGTTGTCAAATTTTCCACCAGCCCAAATGTAGTTGCGTGTATCTTCATACAGGATAGTCGCCTCCGGTATTATATAAGCATCTTCAAATCCATGAAATCGTCCTCCGGAGTACTGACAAATTCCGGATTCGGTGGCGACCCAAATTCGATTGTCTCTATCTACCAAAATATCGTTGATCTTAATGTCTGGCAGGCCAGATTCTTCACCAATGGTCGTCCAGCTGGTATCGCTTTTCTGCAATATTCCACCAAAGGTTGCCACCCATATTTCATTTTGCGGAAGTTCGCATATCTTATTTATAACCGGGAATGCCGAATAGTTTTTTATCGACCACGTTGTCCATTTTGAATGCCTATAGTTTGCGAGAATAATGGTATTGGATTGCTGAGAAGAAATGCCACCCGCCCATATAGATCCATCCGAAGCTACCATTACTTTTTGATATGTAGCCACCGGTAAACCGTCGTCCGTTGTGAAAAACTTTACATCGTTACCCTTCTTCATTACGACCTCTCCTTGGCCATATCCATCGCCGGTTGCAAACCAGAGCGCAGAGTCGGTTGTTTCACAAGCAGAAAATACGAGAAATTTAAAGGCGGTTTCCGGTTTAAATAAATTCTGTGCAAACCCTGATATGAAAGAGAATAGAAGTAAAGAAAGAAGGTAAAAGCGATACATACCTAAAGTTTTATGCCAACCACTAATATGTCGTCAATCTGCTCGTTGCTACCTTTCCATCGAAGAAAAACATCCTCGAGTAAAGCTGGTTGATCATAAATCTTTGAATTACTAATGTCGAGCAAAGTATTTACGAAGTTTTGACGCATAAACTTTTTTCTATTCGCCCCGCCAAACTGGTCGATAAAGCCATCGGAAAAAAGGTAAATAATATCATTCGATTTTAGCTGAACCTGGTGACTAGTGAAGTGTCTATTCAGTTTTCTGATAGAAATGCCAATTGAACAAGAATCTGGCTTGATCTCAAATGTTTTCCCTTCTCTTATATAAACAAGCGGACTTAAGGCGCCACTATATTCGAGCATTAAGGTTGTGGTATCAAGCGAACAAAAGGCTATATCCATTCCATCCTTAAGAACAAGATCCTCTTCATCCTTCCGTAAAGAAATCCGTATTTGGTCGTTCAGGTATTCCAAAATGTCGGCTGGCCGAGTAATGCCATTTTCATTTACGGCACGATTAATTAAGTCATAGCCAACAATACTCATAAATGCACCCGGTACACCATGACCAGTGCAGTCCGCTACCGCAAAAAGAATTTTATTCTCACGCCGACCAAACCAGTAGAAGTCACCGGATACGATATCTTTGGGCTTAAGGTATATAAAGGATTGCTTGAATAGTTCGGTGATTACTTTGGCCGGAGGAAGAATGGCCTTTTGTATTTGCTCCGCATATTTTATGCTATCCGTAATCTTGTTTATGTAGTCCTCAATTATCCGATATGCATCCTCCAGATGCTTGTTTTTCTGACTAATGCTATTGCGCTGCTTTTCTATCTCCTCCTTTTGCGCAAGAGTTTCCTCTTTCTGCATACTGAGGGCTAGGTTGATGTCCTCTATCTCCTGCTTTTGCCATTGTAGCTTAAGTGCGGCACGTCGTTTGATTCTGAAGGCATTGTAGACCAAAGTAACAAGAAGAAGCGCCATAACAATCCCAACAATTAGACTAATTGTGATAACACCCTGGCGCTTTAACTCTTTATCTTGAATTTCCTGATTTTTCCGCAAGAGTTGATTTTCCTTTTCCGCCCGCTCTGTTTTATAAAGTGTTTGAAGCAGCGTTATACTTCTTTGTGCTTTTTCGTTGAGTATTGAATCTTTGTAAAACATTGCCGTGTGAAAATAGCTGAGTGCTTTATTTGGATTGCTGCGCTTTTCCTCTAACACGGATAACAACTGGTAGACTTGCTGCAATTCCCACTTTGCCCCAATACCGCGAGCCACTCTCTGTCCCTCAAACAAAGAAAGAGACGCCTGATCGAGGTACCCCAGGGCAAGCTTTGCTTTGCCAATGTTTATGTAACTATCTGCAATAAACTTCTTATCACTCAACAACTTATCAATAGACAGCGCTTTTTGATAATAATCAAGTGCCGTAAGGTTATCACCAACATTATAGTATGTATTTCCAACACCGTTATAACAGATGGCCAAACCCTTTAGACTATTAATGCTCTTATTTATCTTTAGCGATTCAAAATAGTAGGAGCGTGCGGATTTTTGATCACCCTTATATTCATATACCTCACCTATGTTATTCAGATTAATTGCAATACCAAGTTGATTATTTTCACTTTTGGCGATTTTCAATGCTCGAACAAACATTTCCAAGGCACCGTCGTAGTTCTTGTTAAGGTTGTAAATGTTACCAAGGCTGTTTAACGAAATGGAAATACTATACTGATCGCCGACCTCTTCTGCATAGTTGAGTGCTTTATGATGGTAAAAGGCGCCTAATGAAAATTCATCCATTCGACGATATACAACTCCTATATTATTGTAAATTTTCGCTAAAAGGTGTTTATCCTGAAGTCTTTCAGCTATTTCCAATGCTTTATTATGAAATTCCAACGCATTATCATAGCTTGAAATATCACGGTAGTAAACGCCATACATATCATAAGCATACGCCGTGAGAACGGGGTTTTTAATTTTTTTTGCAGTATTAAGGGCCTCTTGCAGATAGAGGCGCACATCGCCAAATTGCTGTGGTGTCTTAATAAGTTTTTCTGAAATTTTGAGAAGAAGTTGCACCTTTGTGCTATCATCGTTAGGGGAAAGTGAAAGCTGCATATAGAGAGAATCAATCTCTTTTATGGGTTCCGCCGAAAATAACTTTCCTACACTTAAGTATAAAGTGCTAACAAGAATATAGGTGATTAATTTTGTAGAGATTTTCATAGGTGATTTTACACAACTTGCAAGATAATAACTTTTACAGTCCAATGCGTGAAAATACACACTTTTCGTTTTGGTTGTTACCAGCTACCACCTGGCGAACGTTTCGGAACATTCTCAAATGGACCATTCCCTCATTAGTAGTATTCGTAACCTTACTTGTATTACTGGGGGCTGTTTTTCAACAAAGAGTAATCGCTTGGGTTACCCGTGATATCAAAAATGAAATTGCAATTCCCGTTAATTTAGGCAATATAAAATTTTCACTGATCGAAAACTTTCCTAATGCCGCGGCAATTCTAAGTGATTTTGTAGCCTACTATCCGGACATCGCTCACCCCGATACTCTCATAAGCGTCAAAAAAATTTACCTGAATATAAATATCCTTTCGCTGCTACACGGCAAGGTTTCTATTCACAGTATTGATCTCAAAACAGCAAGCGCAAACTATATTGAGGATGCCAACGGCTCGGCACCCTCGATTAAACTCTGGAAAAGCAAGCAGCCCAAAACCAATACTCCCACCCCGTTTAGCATAAGAAGCATAAATATTAAAAACCTAATTCTCCGATTTTGGAAAAGAGGATCCGAGGCAAAAAAAGTTGTTTTTGTTGATAAACTTAACTTCCGAGGATCTTTGCTGAGTGACAGAATCAACGGAAATGCATCCATAAACCTATCGAATTGCCACGTTGATTCAGGTTTTATCGATCAGGCAATTGACAACTCGGCAAAAATAAAACTCACCGGTGAGTATGTGTATCTTCAAGGCATATCGCTGCAAAATTTAACCATCATAACGCCCAAAATAGAGGCAAGTGGAACTCTTGCTATTCAAAACAAAGAAGGCAAAAACAGTGGTAAGTTTCAGGTCGTTGTGCAAAAAACAGATCCGAAATTTATCCAGCGCTTGCTCGGCATAACCAAGCTAAGTATCGGCACCTTGGGGCGACAAAAGATAACCATCAACGGAAATATTTTCGGGCCCGACCTCACTGATCTTCATTTTGTTGCCAATTGGGAAATACACGGTGGCATCATTAAAATTAGCAACGATCTAACGATTAACAACATATCATATAAAGCCAATTTAGAAGGTAAAATAAATCACAATATTATTCACCCTCTTAAGATTACATGTGATGACCTAATTTTCGACTTAAATGGAAAGTCTATTATGGGAAAGTTCTCGATTATTCCTCCAGCCAAAACGGTTACCATAACTTCTCATGGAGATATTTCACCCGCCGTCCTGGCGCGTATTCTTCAGATTAACTCCCCGGATTTTTCAGGGGACAATATTAGTTTTTCACTTTCATTAATATCAGATAATTTATTAATTAGTAACGTAGTATATTCTGATCTGAATATAAAAGGATCAATAAACCTTGATAAGCTAAATCTCCAATTAAATCATTTTAACCTGCATGATATTTCTGGCCGATTGGAAATTGGAGATACGCTATCGTTTAAAAATCTAAGCATTGATGGTGATTTAGGCAAACTTAACCTTGATGGAGTTATACCGCACTGGAAACAATCCTTTCTATCTTCGATAAACCGCACGCCAATTGAAATTATTGGAAATGTGAAAAGTCCACTACTCAACCTTGACCTCCCATCGTGGGGAATTAGCCAGGATAGCAACAATACAATACACGTCGAAGACACATTGGGAACACCCTTGAAAATTGAACAGATCAAGCTGGACTTTTTTGCCAACAACATAATTATTTACCGACTTAAGGGTGATAATGCTAGAGGAACCCTAACCTATATTCCCGGAGAGTTGTTTTCCATTGCTAACGCATCGTTGCATTCGTTTGGTGGACAAATAAATTTTTCGCTTAAAAATAGGCTTAAGGCGCAAACTACTCCAATATCTATTGAGGGGAATATCGAACAGGTTGATATTGATAGTCTGTTTAATGCCTTCAACAATTTTGACCAAAAGTTTATTACAGCTGAAAACATATCGGGAAAGATCACGCTAGATTTTAAGCTGTTGGGGGAAATGCAAAAGGGTACCTTGCTTAACGACAGCCTTCACTGCATAGCCAATTTAGCTATAGAGAACGGCGTTTTGAAACATTTTGAACCGCTAAAAAGACTATCTAAATTTATTAGCCTGAAGGAGCTGGAGACCATAAAATTTCAAAAGCTTACGAACGCCATTCACATTGATAAAGGAATAATTACAATACCAAAAATGTATGTTGAAAATAGTGCTCTCAACCTGAGTGTTTCAGGCACGCACCAACTTAGGGGCGCCTTTGACTACCGGCTACAACTTAGGCTGGGCGACGTGCTGTGGCGCAAAAAAAAGGAATCGTCCACATTTCGTCCAGACTTGGGAATTGTTGAGCAAAAAGAAACTAGTGGCGGTTCCGTATATTTAAGGCTTTTTGGAAATATCGACAGCTATAAAGTTGTCTACGACAAGAAAATGGCAATAGAATTGCTCAGCAACAAACTGAAAGACGAAGGGGCTGAACTTATTAATATTTTCAAGTCCGATAAAACGACGAATAAGCAAGTGTCACCAAGCAAGAAGAGTAGCAAATTTGTGATCAAGGAGGAGATAACCAACCCAAATAAAAATGCGGAAAGCGATACCTCACAAGTGGCCCCCCTAAAGAAAAATTCTGGATTTAAAATTGACTGGGACTAAACTTGCATCGGTTGATAATATGTGGGGTTTATTTTCGTTATTGCTTTTCACAACAATTGATGGCCCATGATAAAATTTTACAGCAAAAAGTTTAGAATAAAGATCTTAATCCTGTTCGTTCTCACAATTATAGCCATATCTTCTTTATGGGTAACCCGCGATCTCGTTCACAGTTTAGCCGCTGAAGAAAAAAAGAAAATTGATCTATGGGCAACGGCAACAGAAGAGCTAGCAAACCAGCAGGAGGAGAATAAAGACTTTTCATTTATATTTCGTGTGCTGGAGGAAAACAACACTGTTCCAGTGGTGCTTACCACTCAAAAACGAGAAATTGTAGCATTCCGAAACGTTGATTCTTCAAAAATCTCCACCCCCAACCGCGCTAAGCAATTGCTTAGCATTATGGAAAAAAACCACAAGCCGATTGTTGTTAAATTGCCAAACAATGAAACAAATTTGGTTTTTTATGAAGACTCTAATATCCTTAAGAAGCTTTATTACTTTCCAATTGTTCAGCTTTCTGTCTTGTTTCTATTTATTTTAGCTGCCTACATTGCCTTTTCCTCAATACGAAATTCTGAACAAAACCTTGTATGGGTCGGATTGGCAAAAGAAACTGCTCATCAGTTGGGTACTCCTACCTCCTCGCTCCTCGCCTGGCTTGAGGTTCTTAAAAATCAAGATATTCCCCCAGCGTACCTTGATGAACTCGAAAAGGATATTCATCGACTAGAAAAAATAACCGACCGATTTTCAAAAATAGGTTCAGCACCTTCGCTAAAACCGGTTAATCTGGTAGAACAAATCAACCAAATTATCAATTACTTAGATAAAAGAGTCTCAAGTAATATCACGTTTATTAAAGAATACAATGCTGTCGATGAGATATATATAAATATTAACGACTCCTTATTTGAGTGGGTCATTGAAAATATTGTAAAAAATGCAATTGATGCCATGCATGGAAAAGGAACCATTTCCTTTAAGGTAAGAGACGATATCCAGGTGGCCTATGTTGACATTACAGATCAAGGTAAGGGAATACCAAAAAAAATAGCAAAAACCATTTTCAAACCGGGCTTTACCACCAAGGTTAGGGGGTGGGGGCTGGGGCTTTCGTTATCGAAGCGTATAATTGAAGACTACCATAAGGGGAAGATTTTTGTCCTTAACTCTGATGCGGTAAGGGGAACTACTTTTCGCATTGTTCTTAAAAAATAGTTAGCGGCGACATACAAATATAAAAGCGGAGTGCCCTGAGGAGCACTCCGCTTTTTTTGCTATCTAAAAATCAAATTACTTGTTTAAAAGCTTCTCGTAACGAGCAGAATCATCGACAATTGCAATCGATTTAGAAAGCTGACTGTCGAACTTGAAAATTGCCGGATAGGTTCCCTTCTGAAAATAATATCTCCGAACAATTTCGTCGGTTAAAAAGTAGGCAAAATCATCACGGTTCTCCTTAACCAACTCAGGAATTCCACGTGAAACATCGTCGCGCAGACTGCGAACCTTACCATCAAGCATAGCCCCGTTTTTATCTTTTTTTACCAGAGAATCGAGTTGGTCGAGCAGCGCCTCCTGTTCTGTTTTATAGGTAAAACCGCTTTTAACCAAATATTGAATAAAGCCAGTAATTAGAGTATCGCTAACAACAAAATTTGAGGGAGCGGGTATCGAAGAATGAGCGCGATAGTAAATATTCGCAAAATCGAAAAACCGATTCTCAGAGTAGGCCTTAATGCAAACCCGGCTCAGCGTGTCAGAGCTAAGTGCAACATCCGGTGAAATTCCACCGCCATTATACACCGTTCTGCCATCTCTTGTTTTAAATGCACGGATCAAAGAATCAGGAATATGCCCAACGCTCCCATCAGGATTTCGATGCGAGTAATCAATTGCCTGTATACACCTACCGCTTGGAATATAGTACTTGGCCGTGGTGACTTTCAGCTGACCGCCGTAACTTAACTTCCGGGTTGTTTGTACCAATCCCTTTCCAAATGTTCTCGTTCCAACAATAACGGCCCTATCAAGATCTTGAAGTGATCCTGACACAATTTCACTTGCAGAAGCGCTGCTGCTATTAACAAGTAGCACTAGCGGCATTAGTGTATCAATTGGTTGATCGCTTGTTATATATTTTGTGTCAAACTGGGTTGCTTTGCCGTGTGTAAAAACCACAAGTTGATTTTTCGGAACAAAGAAATTTACGATTTTCACCGCCTCATCAAGAATGCCACCGGGATTTCCGCGAAGGTCGAGAATTAATCTCTTTGCACCCTGGCTACGTAAATCCAGAATGGCAGCCCTTAGCTCGTCCGAACACCCAACCGTAAAGCTAGACAAGCGAGCGTAGCCAACCCCTGGTTGAACAATGCCATAATAAGGAACACTCGGCATCTTAATTCTTTCGCGAACAACATTCTTAGTGAATACTGAGTCGGAATAGTAATCGCGCATGACTAATTTAACTACCGAACCAGGATCGCCTTTTAAATGGCTACTAATCGCTTCCACCTCCATCTTCTCAACAGGAATTCCGTCGATGCTAGTAATTACATCGCCCACCCTAATTCCCGATTTCTGTGCAGGGGAACCTTCATATATTTCCATAATTTGGGCTTCCTTACCATTCTTTCTAATCAGCGCACCTATTCCACCGTACTTTCCTGTAGTAAGAAAATCAAAGTCGGCCTTCTCTGACTCAGGAATATATTCAGTATAGGGGTCTAAAGACGCCAGCATAGCATTAATGCCAGTCGTCACCAACTTTTCAGGATCAATATTATCTACGTAAAAGATATCAAGCTCTCGAAAGAGCGTAAAAAAGATATCCAAACTTTTCGAGATTTTGAAATCATCCGAAGTGAATGCAACAGTTCCAAACATTGTTAACCCAACAATGAGCGTGATGGAGCTGGCGATGATAATTTTTTTCAAACGGTTCATTAGAAAATATTATTAAGTTCATCTAAGGTTCTGTTACTGCCAAGAAAATTTTCAAAATTATAGGCTACGCAAAAATTATCTGTTAGGGCAAAGAAAATTAAATATTTTTAGTGGAAACTAAGGTACTGGATCATAGCCATGTCCGCCCCATGGATTGCATGAAACAATTCTTTTTAACGACAGCCACAAGCCCTTTATTGGACCGTGCTTGCGCAGCGCCTCAATAGAATAAGCAGAACAAGTTGGCGTATACCTACACACTGGGGGTAAATATGGTGAAATAGCAAGTTGATAAAACCTAATGGGCAATATCAGTAGGGCGATCAATAATCTTCTCATTTTTCATCCTTTTTACCATGTCTTCTAATAACAATTGGATGGACGAGGATATCTCAGAAAAACTCAATTCCTCCGAACCGGCATATATAAGCATAAATGTAGCCTTTTTGTTCATTTGCCCTAATTCGTCATAAATGCGGGGCTTAATCAGGCGATAGGCTTCTCTCATGCGCCGCTTGAGCAAGTTGCGCTTAACAGCCCGCTTAAAGCGCTTCTTGGGCACAGAAAATGCAGCTTGAGCCCGATCGGGAATGGAATCCTCTTCTACGGCAATATAAACCAGCCTAACTGGGAAGATAAATAGAGATTTGCCTGTGGAGAAAAGGCTCAGGATTGCCTTTTCTCTCGTTAATCGTTCGTTCTTGGATAAGGAGTATAGCTTCATAAAAAAGGGAGGACAAATCCCCCTACGCTATTTGGAACCGTTTTCCTTGTTAAATTTTTTGATGAAATGCTCAAGTGCCATGGTCATGGACGGGTGCTCTGAGGTGGGCGACTGAATATCAAGCCTTAGCCCAGAATCTTTTACCGCCTTTGCAGTAGTAGGACCAAATGAAGCTATTTTAAGATCGTTTTGCTGGAATTCTGGAAAATTCTGGAAAAGTGAGGTGATACCGCTCGGGCTATAAAAAACAATAATGTCATAGTTAAGCAATGAAACTTCGGAAAGATTGCTACTCACCGTTTTATACAATATAGCCTTGGTGTATTTAATTTTATCTTTGTCAAGAGCTTTGGGAATTTCGGGTTTATGGATATCGCTAAGCGGAAGAAGAAACTGTTCCTCCCGATGCTTAAGAATATCGCTCATTAGGTCTTTAAATGTGCCATCACCGTAAAAAATTTTACGCTTCCGATAAACAATATATTTTTGAAGATAAAAAGCTATTGCTTCAGAAATGCAAAAATACTTCATCGTTTCTGGTATCGTCACCCTCATTTCTTCGGCAATTCGGAAGAAATGATCAATGGCCGTTCTGCTGGTAAAGATAACCGCAGAAATTGCCTGGAAATCGATTTTTTGCTTTCGTACCTCCTTTGCGGGAACGCCTTCAATCTGAATGAATGGCTTAAAATCGATCTTCAGATTATAGCGTGTTGCTAGCTCTAAAAAGGGAGATTTGTCGTTCTGTGGCTCAGGCTGTGAGACCAAAATTTTTTTGATTTTCAAGGCCGTATTATTTAAGGATTAAGCAATAATAACTAACCTTTTGAAGCCAAAATAAAGACCTGCTAAAGGCAAAACTTCAAGGGCACAAAAGTATAAAATCCAATAGAAAATAGAAAATCTGTAACGAATAAAAAGTTGAAAAGATCTTATAGTCCTAAATATCAGCACAATTAAAGAAAGAGATATTCCGATAAGTATTGGCAAAACTTGCTCGTTCAACGGTAAATAGATCGACAAAAACACTGATATTATTACAATTAGCGTAATAATAAAATTATAAACAAAAAGATTGTAGTCGTGAAGTTGAAAATATTCTTGTTCGTTGCTAATTAAACGAATCATCGATCCAATAATATTTCTATAAAACATATAAACAGCAGTTACCGCTATCAAATATCCTAAAGAACTTATTGAGGCTGTAAAATTCAGATCAAACAGATGCAAAAAATTAAATGCAAGAAGGCCTATCCCCGCCAGAAGAATTGTATATGTAATTATTTTTATTTGAGGATATTGACTCATCTTACTGGAATAAAATCGCACAGCCTCCCGTGAATTGAATGCTCCGGCAACAATTAAGGCGAAAAATTTTCCGTAGAAAAGTTTAAAGGAAGCAAAACCAACAACCACACTAAAAATTATAAAGAAAAACCATCCATCATGGAGGCCATTTTGCTCAAGTGGTTTAATGGGGCCAAGGATGCTACGCTCATCTTTTTGCTCGACAAATACGTTTTGGCTGAATGGCCCAAAATTATAGCAATCTTGACGTGATGAAAAAACAGAAAGTTTGAATCGAGTGACAAGGCTAGAGTCTACAAAATTTATGGACTGAGAGTTAATGCCTTCCGCGGATAAATGTTGTGAGTAAAGAAAGGTCGAATCAACAGGATCCTTTGCGCTGATGTCAACATTGAATGCGCTTTCACTCGGGGCCCATGTTTTTTTAACATACACTTGCCGAATCGCTGAACCAGAATCAACCCGAATTGCTTGCTTTAGCGGTTTGGTGCTATCGGAAGAAACAACATGAACAATGGAGTCATGGTTGTGTGTTTGCACGAGTGTTGAATCCGACAGTTGCTTGCAAATTTTCATACTTCGGCTGTAAAGCAAATATCGCGCAAAGATAGCACGAAAACTGAAGAGTTATATCTTGACTAGAATCTATTATCATGCCCATTAGATGGGGCCATTAGTTTTTAAGGAGATTATCAGAACATATTAACAACAAAAACGTTGCATCATGCTGATATATAGCAGATTATACCAATATCGATAAAATTCTACTTATGAAAATGAGCATGGATTTTGGTGGCAATTGACTTTTGAATAGTGCTGGAAAGTTCGTCGAGCGTAAGCGAACTAATTTTTTCTACGGAGCCATATTTCTTCAAAAGCAAGAGTCGACTTTTTTCCCCCACTCCAGCAATCGCATCGAGTTCACTGGCAAGAAACTTGTCACTGCGTTTTTTCCGATGAAAAGAAATTCCAAATCGATGTGCCTCATCACGAATTTGCATCAAAACCCTTAATGTTTCAGAATTCTTATCTAGGTATAAGGGGGTTGGGTCAAATGGGACATAAATCTCTTCCAGACGCTTTGCTAGTCCAAGAATTGGTACTATGGTTTCTAATTCGAGCATAACCAAACTTTCATAAGCAGCCGAAAGTTGTCCTTTACCTCCATCGATTACCACCAAGTCTGGCAGCGGTTGTTGCTCGTCTAACATGCGCCGATACTTCCGATATACAATCTCCTGCATCGAGGCAAAATCATTTGCACCCTCTACAGTTTTAATATTAAAATGTCGATAATCACGTTTTGACGGTTTGCCATCCACGAAAACAACGCAGGAAGCAACCGGATTTGTACCTTGCAGATTAGAGTTATCAAAACACTCAATATGGTGAGGTGGTTTCGGTAAATGCAAGCTTTGTTGAATCTTCTCTAAGAGAATTTCCGATCGCCGACCAGGATCTAGACGATCTAGCATTTTAAGCTTCGTTGCATAATGTTCTTTACAGTTCTTTTCAGCAAGATCGAGCAACAGCTTCTTATCTCCCTTTTGCGGAACAACAAATTTTATATTTGCAATCTCTACCTCTGCAGGCAAGAAAGGGACTACAATCTCCCCGCTCAGAAATTTATATCGAAGCAATACTTCCTCAAGTAAAAATGCCAGCAACTCCTCGCGCGTTTCATCAAGATTAGGTTTCAGTTCAAAAGTTTGTGATTGAACAACGCTTCCCTTTACTACCCTAAAAAAACTTGCAATAGCATAGGCGGATTCCTGAAAAACAAAAAACACATCAAGGTTAGATAGTGTTGAACTTACCACGGTAGATTTTATTTGCCAATCGGACAGGTTCTCCAATCGAGTCTTATACTGCTGTGCAAGCTCAAATTTCCTTTGAAAAGAAGCTACATTCATTAAGCGCTTCATCTCCTTTACAACTTCAGACGAATTACCCTTAAGTATTGATATAATTTGATTTATAGCCACAGAATAAGCCTCTTTATCTTGTCGTCCCTCACATGGACCCAAACAATTTCCTAAATGATATTCTAGGCAAACCTTATAATTACCATTACTGATTGTTGCCTCGGTTAACGGCAACTTGCAGGTTCTAATCTTATATAACCCACGAAATAATTCAAGCAGACCCCTTAAGTTAAACGCGGATGTATAAGGTCCAAAATACCGCCATCCGGGAACAGCCTGCTTTCGTGTAATAAAAACACGAGGAAAATCTTCCTTTGTAACTACTATCCAGGGGTACGTTTTGTCATCCTTAAGCAATATATTATAGCGAGGCTGAAACTTCTTAATAAGAGAATTTTCGAGTAACAGGGCATCCGATTCAGAGTTGACGAGGGTATGTCTTATCTCCACAACTTTGCTTACAAGAACACGAACCTTACCGCTTTGATTGCTACGGTTGAAGTAGGATGAAACACGCTTCTGTAAATCCTTTGCCTTACCAATATAGATAATCTTACCTGTATTATCGAAAAACTGATAAATACCAGGTAGGTGTGGAAGTGAATTAACAACAAACTTTAATTCATCCGCAGGCATAGATTAAGCATAAAGATTAATAAAACTAAAGTTTTTGGTAGAAAACAAACCACGATCCGAAAGTTTTATTTCAGGAATAACAATCAACGCCATAAAGGAGAGGGTCATAAATGGGCTGCTTAAGGTTGATCCAAGTTTTCGAACAATTCCTTCAAGATTATCATATTTATCTGCAGTATCAACAACAGAAAGGTTCGACATTAACCCTGCAATTGGAAGAGGCAGAATGGACGCTTCATTATCATTGTAAACGCAAAGTCCACCTTTATAATCCACAATAGTATTCACTGCATTTACGATATCCTCATCTTTTACGCCAACGCATATAATGTTATGGCTGTCATGCGCAATGGTAGTGGCAATAGCGCCCCGCGATATCCCCATACCCCTAATAAATCCAACAGCTGGAGGGCTATTTTGATATCGATTTACAACAACAATCTTTAGAACATCATCTGTTGGATTAGATATCAAGTAATTATTCTCAACTATTGGTGATCCAAGAACCTCCTTGGTCACTAATTCACCATCCATAATCTGGATTGTTCTAACCTTAACAGATTTTGCAACCACTGCAATATCACTAGTGGCAATGGGACCTCTATTAAACTTATTGGGTAAGGATATCGATGAAGATACCGCTGACTTTAATGGCAAAGCAGCATCCCAGACACAGGCACCATTTATATATGTTTGGGTAATATTAAAATTCTTCGGATTATCAACAACTATAAAATCAGCAGAATCACCAACGGCCAAGAGGCCCACTGGTAATTTATAATGCAGAACTGGATTGATGCAAGCAATTTTTAGAACCGTAAAGAGATCATACCCCAAGGCCAAAGCACGTTTAACCGTTAAATTAATGTGCCCGTATTGAAAATCGTTTGGATGGCAATCGTCGGTACAAAACATGAGCATATCAGGGTGCTCAAGAATAAGCGGATGTAAGGCAGTAAAGTTTTTAGCAGCACTACCCTCCCTGATCAATATTTTCATCCCCAATGCGATCTTCTCTCTTGCCTCCTCCACGGTAAAGCACTCGTGATCGGTGGATATCCCCGCGGCAACATACCTCTCCAAATCAGCACCACCAACACCGGGAATATGTCCATCCACAGGCTTGTTCAGAGCCCTCGCATACCGCAACTTCGCTAAAACTCGCTCGTCACCGGAAATTACACCAGGATAGTTCATCATCTCGGCCAAGAAATATATGTCGTCTCTTTTCAGCAATCGTCCAACTACCTCCGAATCGAGTTCCGCTCCAGAGGTCTCAAAAAAAGTAGCCGGAACGCATGAAGGTACACCAAAAAAAAACTTAAGCGGGCTCGCCTTTGCATTTTCAATCATAAAATTGATGCCATCCTCGCCAATTACATTTGCAATTTCATGTGGATCAGAAACGACGGCAACAGTACCATGTTTCACAGCCATAGCCCCAAAGAAGAAAGGAGATACCATGGAACTTTCAATATGCACATGGGCATCAACAAAGCCTGGCAAAACATAACCGACCCCCGCCCGTTCGTTACCCAAAATTAGGATGGATTCAATTCCATCCGTGTCAAAAACAACCTCTCCATAACCAATCTTGCCACCGGCAACGTCTACAATATTGCCAACAATACTTTTTTTCATGACCTCAAATTAACGTTCCACGTGGAACCATTAAACCTAATAAATTAAAATGTTCCACGTGGAACTAACGACCAAAGTAAACTAAAAGCACATTAATGTCTGAAGGCGAAACGCCGGGAATACGGCTTGCCTGTCCAATGTCGACAGGCTTTATTCTAGTTAGCTTCTGTCTTGCTTCCGTTGAGATTGAACTCATTGACATATAATCAAAGTCAGGGTTAATTTTAATGTGTTGGAGCCGCTTCTGCTTATCGGCAACAATTCGCTCACGCTCAATATAACCAGAATACTTAATTTGTATTTCTATTGCTTGCGAAACTTCATTGTACAGCTTACCGCATTTATTTCTAAACAAGGTGAATTCCTCAATAATTGATGATAAATCCTCAATTGTAACAGCAGGACGAAGAAGAAATTCAATAGCCTTGCGTGCTTGAGTTGTTTCGGCCCCCCCCCTAACAGTAAGAATGGGGTTGACAAGCTCTGGCCTTAGGCTAGAATTCTTAATCAGAGCAGTCCCCTCCTTAATTAGGTTCTGCTTGAGAACAAACTGAAGGTATCGTTCTTCGTCCACGAGCCCAATTTCGTATCCCCTGGGGGTTAACCTTTCATCGGCGTTATCCTGCCTTAGCAATATCCGATATTCGGCCCGACTAGTAAACATTCGATAGGGCTCATCAACGCCTTTGCTAATCAAGTCATCAATTAAAACGCCGATGTAAGCCTCGTCACGCGAAAGAACAAATACGTCGGAATTTCTACAAAAACGATTAGCGTTAATACCAGCAATTATACCCTGTGCGGCAGCCTCTTCATAGCCAGTAGTTCCATTAATTTGTCCCGCAAAAAATAAACCAGAAACTAACTTCGTCTCCAATGAATGCTTAAGCTGTGTTGGTTGAAAGAAATCATACTCAATAGCATAACCTGGTCGAAAAACTCTAACATTTTCAAATCCAGGTACACTTTTCAATGCCTCAAGTTGAACCTCAAAAGGTAAAGAACTGCTAAATCCATTCAGGTAAAACTCAATATTATCGCGACCTTCTGGTTCTAAAAATAGTTGATGCTGATCCTTGTCGTGAAATGTGCGCACCTTGTCCTCGATGCTAGGGCAATAACGAGGACCAATGCTTTTAATAGTTCCATTAAATAGAGGGCTCTCCTTGAAGCGAGACTCTAAAATTCGATGGACGTTTATATTGGTATAGACCGTGTAACACGGTAGCTGTTCGGAAACTGGTTCTACATCTTGCTTAAAAGAAAATTTCTCTGGAAGCACATCACCAGGCTGCTCAGTTAATTTACTATAATCAACCGAACGGCCATCAATGCGCATAGGTGTGCCGGTTTTCATTCTGCCAACCTCAAATCCAATATTTTTTAAAAATTCAGATAATCCAAAAGATGATGGTTCGCCAGCGCGTCCCCCAGTAATATGGGTGCTTCCAACGTGAATTAGTCCATTCAAAAAAGTTCCATTTGTAAGTACTACAGCCTTGGCATACATATTTTGTCCAAGCGCAGTTACAACACCCAAAACAACATTGTTTTCAACAATAAGACTAATTACGCTGTCCTGCCAGAAAAATAAATTCTCAATCTTCTCAAGCGACCTCCTCCACTCAATGGAAAACTGAGCCCGGTCGCATTGCGCTCTTGGGCTCCACATGGCGGGACCTTTGCTCCTATTCAGCATCCGAAATTGGATACTTGTTTTGTCTGTAATTAATCCGGTATAACCACCTAGGGCATCAATCTCCCTAACAATTTGGCCTTTTGCAATACCACCAATTGCAGGATTACAACTCATCTGTGCCGTCTTGGTCATGTCCATTGTAATTAACAATGTCTTACTGCCAAGCCTTGCAGCAGCTGCAGCAGCTTCGCAACCAGCATGACCGGCTCCTACAACAATAACATCATATGAAAAATTCATTCGAAAAGAATTTCAGATAATTATGCAGAACAGGTAAGAAACCTATTTGTTCTCAAATAAAGTAAGGTATTTATCTTCCAGAAAACGCATGTGTCGTTTTTCAACATCTGTTTTGTCATCATAGCCACACAGATGAAGAACTCCATGAATAACCACTCGGTTTAACTCATCAATAAACGGAGATTGGAAAATAGTCGAATTTTCGCGTACAGTGTCAACGCTAATAAAAATATCACCAACCAGCATATTCACAGTTGAATAGTCGAACGTGATTACGTCAGTAAAGTAATCATGTTTTAAATATTCTCTGTTAATGTTGAGAAGGTACTCATCAGAGCAGAAAATAAAATTAATATCACCAGAGCGTTTTTCCTCAATGGTTACAACCTGCTTAATCCAAGCTGTAAGTGCTCTTTTACGTGAAGGTGTATATGGTGTATCTTGATTGAAGTACTTTATAGCCACGTTACAAATTGAATGTCAACTCAACAGTTGAACCCTCCTGCTCAAACGATACTGCATCAGAAAGGTGTTGCATTAAAAAAACTCCCCTACCATGGATATTCTCAATATTCTCTGGAGTCGTGGGATCTGGAACATTGTGGAAATCAAAACCGGGACCTTGATCCCTTATCGCAATTTTTAAAATATGCCCATCAGAAAACACAGAGATTTCCACCTTCTTCTCTGATTTAAGTTTATTTCCATGAACAATTCCGTTATTTACAGCCTCAACCGTAGCGATCAAAACCTTACCGTACAACTCTGAACTTAACTGAAGCGCATCCGATATTTCATCGATGAGCCGTTCAACCATAGAAATATTTTCCAGTCTAGATGAAATTATTAACCGCTTCTCCATGAAGTTAACTTTTACTCATTTATGAACGAATTAAAGGAAAAACGAGTTACTAAAAATACGAGTTTTTTTTAAAAAAACATCAATTTATCATCTTCTCAACCAAAGTTCAGGATCTAATGGCTGATTTTCCTTCCAAATTTCGAACTCAAGGAAACTACCGTTGCGCAGATTTCCAATGCTTTGACCTAATGAAATGTGATCACCAGGCTTAACATACACCTGTAATAAATTGTGATATACCGTCAAATATTTTCCATGACGGACAATAACTGCGTTATTAGAACCTAATATGGAAATAACCTTTTTAACCTCGCCATCATAAATAGAAAAAACTATATTACTAGTAGAGCTACTAATCTTCACCCCATTACTTTTTATTTTTACATCTTTAAGAACTGGATGGTTATGTTCACCAAAACCCTCAACGATAATGCCATTTTCAATAGGCACAGGGAACTTTCCTCTATTATCTTCAAATTTTGTACTCAATCGAAGGGCGTCAGAAGAATAAATAATCTTTCCGCCAACGGAAGACTTTTTTCTTTCCTCGGCCAACAAACCTTCAATCGCCTTTTCAATTCTTAAACTCTCCTGTGTAAGGCGCTTTTGATCCTCACGAAGCTGCTGGCTTTTCTTTTTTAGCTCACCAATAAGTGCAGTCACACCCTGCTCCTCGCTTTTCAAGGTTTCAATTTCATTTTTCTTGGAACCAATCGCAGCGGCTAATTCCGCTCTATGTTGCTTTATCAGATTCAGCTGATTGCCCATCTGTTTTGAAGTCTCAATAATATCCTGACCTTTACGTTCAATAAGATCGCTGAACTCTTTAAAATATCGCATACGTTGATATGCCTGATTAAAATCCTTGGCACTAAAGATGAAAAGTAATTTCTGTTGATTATACCTAGTTTTATAAGCAGCATTAATTAAACCAGAATAAGCTACCTTAAGATCATTCAACTGCTGGTTTAGTGAGGAAAGATTTAATTCTCCTGATACTATATCAACATTTAGTGCCTCAATTTCTTCATTCAAGTTATCAATCAATTTTTTGCGTGTTGCCATTTGACTTCGAAGTAAAAGAAGCTTATTTAAAGAAACTTCCTTATCGTTATCTGACTTTCGAATCAAATCTTGGGTAAGGGTTAGCTCATTAAGGATTCCAGATTTACGATTCTGCAAATCCTTAACTCCCTGACTAAATCCAAATAAGGGTAGAAAAGAAAAAGACAAGCAAAATAAAAAACTAAGTAAATATCTCATTTACAATTGTTTTTTTGATATCTTTTCAATTAGACCCTTTCTACTCGGTTCGATTTTTAAACTCATTTTCCAATAAATTAAAGCATCAGCAATATTTCCTAACTTGAACTTGGTATCGCCATAGTGCTCAAGTACCTCTGCATTATCGTCAGCCCCATTAACAATGGCTTGCCGGATAAATGATTCAGCCTCATTATATCGTTTTAATTTGAACAATATCCAGCCATAAGTATCAAGAAAGGTCGCGTTATTTGGATCCTGATTAATGGTAATTCTGCTCATCTTTAAGGCATCATCGAGCCGTTTCCCATCAACACTCAGAAAATAGCTGTAATTATTAAGCACGCTAAGCTGATTTGGGTTTATCGACAATACCTTATCATACATTTTATAACCCAATTTTTTCTTTCCCAACTCATGGTAAATATCGCCCATGGTAGAATAATAATCAGGATCAAGGGCTGGTCGATTAATAAGTCGAGCTTCATATTTTTTCAAAATATCAAGAGCTAGCCGAGCCTTCCCTTGCTGCCAAAGTGAGACAGCCTTAATAAACGGGATAAATGGATTTTTTGAAAAAACTTGGACTAATGAATCGGTTACAACAGCAATTGAATCGTGCCTCTGAAGTTGAAGTTCAATGGAGAGGTATCGTTCCCATATCATTTCGCTTGAATATTTTGAATGAACAACAGAATCCAACTTCTTCAAGGCTTCAGCATAGTTTCCTTTTAGAATATTTACCTGCGATTGTAGGTCAGCAATTAATGGTTCCTCACCAAACTTATCCACAAGACTGCGTAACGAAGCATCAAGAGGCACCAAATTTTGTCCAGCAAGTTGAGGGATTGTCAATAACTTAGCAAGCAACTGATAAATATCCTCAATAGCTCCATTGGAGGCAATAAGTTGATTTAAATAAGAGAAGTAGAGCTCGAGATTACCGGTAACCAAGTAAAAGTTACTTAGGTTTAGAAGAACTAGCGCATTGGTGCTATCCAAACTGTAACAATAACTCAGCTCCTGCTTGGCCAATTGAAGTTTACCCGCAGCAAGATAAGTATCGTATAGCATTAAACGATTATGAATATTGGTACTATCAGTAGATACTAATCGTTTAGCCTCCACAATGGCATCATCATAATTTTTTTGCTTCGTTAAAATGTCAATCTTAGAACCTGAAATAACATCCTGAATTCCATAAAGTGCCTCGGCAACATTTAAGGTTTTTAAAGCATTTGGTAAGTCACCAACCTTTTGATATAGAAACGCCAAGTTCAGGTAATCTTCAATAGCCACAGTCTTTGAATCCACAATTTTTTGGTAGACCCACACTGCCTCGAGATTCTTTCCGGCAAGCGCTAGCACTTGAGCATATTGTAAGGCATAGTACTTATTTGAAGAATTGCCGTAGTAAGCCTTTGATGCGTAGCTTAAGGCTTCATCAACCTTATGCAGATTATAAGAAACAATAGAAAGTTCATAATAAAAGTCAAAATTGTCCTTCTCGTAGGCAATACATCGTTTTAGCAACTCATAGGAAACGGCATAATTTTGCATAAATTTATTCCGAATTGCTTCATGGAAGTAATATTTTGCCTTAACGCTATCTTCTGCAGCCTTAGATTCAACATGAACCAACTTTTGGGCCAGCAAGAGATTGGGAACTAAGAATAATGAAAGAAGAATAAACCGTTTCATCTAAAGAAATTTAAATTAACGTTTAGTGGTTTAGAAAGTTATTTTCCCGTGTGGCCAAAGCCACCAGAACCTCGATCGGTTTCCGACACAACAGTAACTTCATTCCATCGTATTTGTTCTACCTTCGAAAAAACTATCTGAGCAATCCTCTCACCAGGATTAATTGTAAACTCGTCTGAAGAAAGATTCACCAAGATTACCTTCAATTCACCGCGATAATCAGCATCGATGGTTCCTGGGGTATTTAATAGTGTAATTCCATGTTTGGCCGCAAGCCCACTTCTTGGTCTAACTTGTCCTTCAAACCCAACTGGAATTTCAAAGAACAGTCCTGTTGGGATCAATGCTCTGTCAAGCGATTTTAAGACAAATGAATTATCAAGCTTAGCTTGTATATCTAAGCCAGAACTTCCTTCAGTTGCATAGGAAGGTAAATTAAAACCGCTATGGTTAATGATCTTTATTTCCATAACTCAATAGAATAGATTTCAACTTATTACGAACGGCAACTTCCCGAAACAAAAAATATAGTAAGAAGAAGCAAAGCATTAAAAACCGGATTAGGGTAAAAAGTATGTTGGTGGTTTCTGGCATTAACCTACTAAGAAAAAAGAGTGCAATACTTAATGCAAAATATTCAAATATTCGTTTAAGGTCGTAAGGAACAGGGAATATTCTTTGACCTACAATATAAGATAATACAACCATCACAAAGTAGCTAACTAGCCGAGCCCATGCACTACCGTAAAAACCATAAATAGGGACCGTAAAATAGTTAATTAAAATATTCACGAATAACCCAAAAACTGTAAATATAACCGCAAAACGAGTCCTATCGGTAAGCTTGAACCAAACGGAAAGATTGAAGTAAAACCCGAAAAACACATAAGATAACAGAAGTATGGGAACGATTCCAATTCCCGATCGGTAATTTCCACCTAAGATCTTTTCAAAATATGAAATATAAAAGGAAATAAATAGGAAAATAAGCAAGCTAACAAAAAAGAAATATTTAGCAGAATCAGCGTAGAACTTCCTAGATCCCTTAGACTCTGAGGTCGTGAAGAAAAGTGGTTCAGCAGCAAACCGATATACCTGAATAAATAAGTTAAGAAGTATTGAAATTTTAAGGATCCCACCATAAATACCTAGCTGATACATTGGGTGCTGCTCTGGAGGAATCATATACTTAATAAAGAAACGATCAGCCATATCATTAACGATACCGGCAAGACCTCCGATCATGAGCGGAAGCGAATATGTGATAATTTCCTTAATTAATTTATAGTTAAAATTAATCTTTATCCGTAAAAATTCCCTGTAAAAATAAGCGAGCGTAGCAAGGCTGGCGATAAGATTTGCAATAAAAACAAGAACAACTAAGCCTGAATTTTCAAAAGCAGGAATTTTGTGGAGTTGAGTAATAAAATAGGTATTCGAAAGAAAAACAAAATTTAAAGCAACGTTAATTAATATATTACCGCTTTTGACCAAAACAAATTCAAGTGCTTTGCCATCAAGTCGCAATTTTGAAAATGGAATAGCAACGATGGTATCAAAGAAGAGAATTAAAACGAAAAGAAAAACATATTCGGGGTTAGAGGAGTAACCTAGAAATCCAGCTATTGGATGAAGGAAAATAGAGGAGAAAAGTAAAAAGAGTAGGCCGTTGGAAAAAAGTATTAAAAAGGAGTTGCTAAAAACTTCCGCATGACTTCGGTCTTTAGAGGCAAACCGAAAAAAACCTGTTTCTAAGCCAAGTGTCAAGAGTATTTGAAGAACCGCAGTTAAGGCATAAAAATCAGTGATAATACCGTAAGTAGCTGGACCAAATATTCTAGTATGGTACGGAACCAAAAGATAATTTATGAAACGACCACCAACACTACTAATTCCATATATAGCAGCGTGGCCAAAGAGTGTTCTAAATAGGTTCTTATTGGATTCCACGGTTGTTGAACAAAATGAAGCCAAAGTTAAAGGTTATATAGAGATTCTTATTTTCCTTATCGTAATAATTAAGGAAAATACTTGCGGGCCCAAAAGTAGTTTGATAAACCATACCAGCTGCCCCCATGAGAATAAATTTTGGCCATTTTGGAGAATAGTATGTAGAATAAGTCACATCATTTCGAAGAAAACTCTTATAAGGTTGAAAAAAATAGCCCTCCAAACGAAGTTGCAAGTTATTACTCAGCTTTAAAATTGGGATTACTCCAGCAGCTATGTAACTATTAGCATGATAATTTGGCAGAAAAAGAGTTTTCGAATGTGGATTTGGTGTAAATCCTGTACTGGAAATTAAGGTAGAAGTGTAATTTTCAAAAAAACGCTTGCTCGAATATACCCCATCAATAATAACACCCATTCTAAACCCCCTATATATTTTATGGTATGATTCATTGAGAAACCGTAGCTCATACCAATCATGATTTATAATTGCATTGGTGTTTGATGGCGGACTAGTAGTACCCGGAGAATAATTTTCATACCCATTTATATAGCTGAAAGAAATTTGACGGAATATGCCACGATCAGCATATTGCTTATAGTTTAAGCTATTCATTCCGAAACTTGTGCCTACATTTATATAGGTGAAATCAGTTACATCAGGTATATCGCTTTTTAAAAAGTTGGTAGTTTGGTAGTATTGCGAGCGCTCTATCCCGCCATTTGAATTAAGTTTTAAAAGAAACTGAGTGCCAAGTGCGAAACCAACAGAAAATGAACCATATGATTCAGTCTGAATCAAATAACTTGGCTTAACATCTTCAAAAAAAGGATCAATCGAGCTATTATAGTAGTCGAAACGATTTAAACACAAATTGAGATCGTAGTATACAGGTATTTTCCAAGGGAAATCTCGCTTTACACCAAGAAGAAGAGAACTGTAAAGCCGTCCAAATCCAACATTCATATATAAACTAGTTGCACTATGTCGAAAGAATCGATATTCTGCTCCAAGGAAACCTTGATTCATTGAGCTGGAAGAAATATTCCCACCAAAAGAGAGATCTAAAAAATTATCAGTTTGAATTTTCAAATTAAGGTCAAAGGCTTTGGCTGTAGAATCATAGTGTGCAAGAGGATAAATGGAAACAACACTTTTATCGCTTAACAGTTTGAAATACTCACGTTCTAAATCATTCATGTTAAACGTTTTATGGTTATTCCTATGAAAAGAACGATAAAAATAATTCTCCTGACTACCCTTTAAACCAGTAAGTACCACCTTGTTAAAAGTTAATTTTGGAAATTTATCCTGAAAAGCAGCTCGTTTTGCAGCCAGTTCCTTAAGGTTATTTCTTCGATGAACTCTAGTTTTTATGGAATCGATAAATTTAATAGTCTGATCATATCCGGCCTTTTCAATCTCGTCAATCTTATCAAAGTCCAATAATCCAACATCATTAAAAGAAGTTTCAATTACCAATCCCTTATCCTTTGGAAGCTTATAATTTGTCTTCCCCATAATCATATTCTCAACCTGAGCTAAGATATTATCTTCATCAGGACGTGGCGAATTGTGGCTGACCTGACTACCAATTATGATATCCGGATGAAAATCTTTCTCCATAATATCCCAAGGAAAATTGTTGTAAATACCTCCATCAAAAAGCAATACTGAATCGATGGTAATTGGTTTGTAGTAAAAGGGAAAAGTCATGCTTGCCCTTATTGAAGAGCCAAGGTCACCAGAGGAACAAATAAATTGCTTATTATGATATACATCAGAGGCAACGCAACGAAAAGGGACAAAAAGATTGTTGAAATTGTAGTCGCAAGAAGCAGAAGCACCAGCAAATATTTTTAGGAATGCCAAGTCCATTTGATGAGTAGGAATTATATTCGTAGGCAGTTTAGGACGTGGAACACTATCCTTAAAGCTGATCTTAATTGAGAACTGCCCGCTATTCTGTAATCCTCGCTTGAAATAGTATGTGAAATTTTCATCAATAACACCCCTAGACCAGTTTTTAAAATCTTCTGTTCGAAAGAGGGAATCCATTTCGTGGGGTGAGTATCCTATTGCATATAATCCACCAATTATAGCCCCCATCGAGGTACCAGTAATATAATCGATGGGGATACCATTTTCTTCAAGCGCTTTAATTACACCGATGTGGGCAAGCCCTTTAGCCCCACCACCACTAAGCACGAGACCTACAGATTGGCCAAAGAGTAGATCAATTCTTAGCATGATTATAACTAACACCAAAAAAAAACTGTTTACTTTGCTTACAATTTTCATTTTCATCTACTTTTGCATTACAAAGTTACATTAGCTTATCCAAACAATAACCCAATGAAAAAGCTTTTTTTGTCAAAGACAATTATTATAATCTCTGCGCTGTTCCTAACGATCAGCTGCGCTCGTAACACAGGACCAACAAAGGTTCTAATAAAGACGACAGCTGGGAACATGATCGTTGAACTATACGATGACACACCAAAGCATAAGGCAAACTTTATTAAGTTAGTGAAAGAGGGCTACTATGATGGATTACTATTCCACAGAGTAATTCAAAACTTTATGATTCAAGGTGGTGATCCTGATTCTAAAAATGCAGTAATGGATAAGGTTCTGGGTAATGAAGATCATGGTAAATTGGTGGTAGACGACCACTTTTTTAGATCACTATTCCATAGAATAATGCAGAAGTTCATGCCTCAAGGAGGTGATCCTGACTCAAAAAACGCAGCACCAGATAAAGTTCTAGGCAACGGTGGCCCTGGGTACGAAATTGATGCAGAGATACGGCCTAACCACTTTCACAGAAAAGGAGCCTTGGCAGCAGCTCGAAACTCAGATGATGTTAATCCAGAAAAAAAATCATCGGGTTCTCAATTCTATATCGTACAAGGTAAAACCTATACATCACAAGAACTTGACAACTTGGTTATTAAGATCAACAATGTGAGGAAAACTTCAATGTTTTCAACAATTTTAAGACAAAAACTTGATAAACTAGGCGAAAATTATTCACCTCAAAAATTTCAGAAGATAATGGATACGGTAAAGGACAGCGTCGAAAATGTTCTGATGCCAAAAAATACTTTTTCCATTCCTGAAGAACGAAGACAGGTTTATATGAAGGAAGGCGGGGTTCCACACTTAGATGGTAATTACACTGTATTTGGACAGGTCATAGAAGGCCTTGATGTAATTGACAAAATTGCGGCCGTAGAAACTGACCAAAATGACAGACCTAAAAAAGATGTTGTAATTTTGACAATGAAAATATTGTAAGATGCTTGAGAAAATAAAAAAACTAGAGGAGGAGATTGAGCATTTCAATTGCGAAGTTGAAAAGTCGCTGGAGGAATGGAGAATCAAACTATTAGGTAAAAAGGGTGAGATTACCCAACTTTTTGAAGAGTTCAAAAATGTTATTCCAGAACAAAAAAAAGAATTTGGTCAACGGCTAAATAGCCTTAAGAACAGTGCTATAAATAAAATATTAGCACTCAAAGAACAGCTTGAAGACAAGGATGTTGATGTTACTAAGGAGGATAAAACACGACCTTCTGAAATGGTTACGCTTGGTACTCGACATCCTATTTCATTAGTGAAAAGGGAAATCACTAGCATTTTTTCAAAGCTTGGGTTTATTGTCGAAGAAGGACCAGAAATTGAAGACGATTGGCATGTATTCTCAGCACTCAATTTCCCACCGGAGCACCCAGCCAGAGATATGCAGGATACTTTTTTCATTGCAAAGAATCCTGACATCTTACTACGCACACATACTTCTTCTGTCCAGGTAAGAGTAATGCAGAATCAAAAGCCTCCAATTAGAGCAATCATGCCAGGGAGAGTGTTTCGTAACGAAGCTATCTCGGCAAGGGCACATTGTATTTTTCACCAGGTTGAAGGCCTTTATATTGATGAGAACGTATCGTTCACTGACCTAAAGCAGACCTTGCTCAGTTTTGCAAGAGAGATGTTTGGCGAAAATACGGAGATAAGGTTAAGACCGTCCTATTTTCCTTTTACTGAACCGTCAGCAGAAATGGATGTAAGCTGTAAAATTTGTAATGGAGCTGGTTGCAATGTATGTAAATATACCGGCTGGCTTGAAGTATTAGGATGCGGAATGGTTGATCCTAACGTTCTCGAAAATTGTGGAATTGATTCTAATCGCTATTCAGGTTTTGCATTTGGAATGGGCATTGAGCGAATAGCCATGCTTAAGTATCAAATAAAAGACCTGCGCTTATACTTTGAAAACGATTTACGCTTTTTACGTCAATTTTCACAGTCATATTAGTAAAAAAGCCAAGAATTCTTGGCTTTTTTATTGTTTTTAATTTCAGTTTTATTATTCTCATTTTTGCACTATCTTTCGGCACAATTACAACATTACAGCAATGAAAAAGCCTTGGAAAGAATTACCGAATTGCCCTGGGTGTAGTGTTTCAGAAATTAACATATTCAAAAATCTCAATAAAGAGGAACGCGAGTTTCTCAATCGGGAAAAAAACTGTAATTCCTACCTAAAAGGAGATATCATTTACCATGAAGGAAATAGAATCACCGGATGCTACTGTGTAAATAGCGGTATTTTAAAAATATATAAGACTGGCATAGAAGGCAAAGAACAAATTATTGCCTTTGCACAAAAGGGCGACATCATTGGTTATCGCTCCATTCTAAGCAATGAACCTGCCTGCACCACGGCCCAAGTAATTGACGATGCACTACTATGCTACTTACCAACCGACGTACTATTAAGCCTAGTTAAAAGTAATTCCGCTTTTTCTCTTGATTTAATGCAACTTACATGCAAGGAGTTAAATCAGGCAAATATGTATATCAAGGACATTGCCCAAAAAACAGTTAGAGAAAGGTTGGCAGAGGTGTTACTAATGCTCAGAAATAACTTCGGTGAAGATCAAGAATCATTTCTACAAATAATTCTTACCAGAGAAGACCTCGCTAACATTGTAGGAACGGCAACAGAATCCGTAATTAGATTACTTTCAGAATTTAAGTCTGATAGCTTAATTGAACTATCAAACAAAAAAATAAAGTTGAAAAACATTAGCGCCCTCAAGAAAATAGCTAATGATATTTAGGTAAATAAATCCGGTTGACTAAGATAGGTAATTCCTAAATGGTCATAGGCAAGTTTGGTTACCTCCCTCCCTCTCGGAGTTCTCATCAAGAATCCTTCCTTTATCAGAAAAGGCTCATAAACCTCCTCAATTGTTCCGGCATCTTCACCAACAGCAGTAGAGATAGTGTTTAACCCAACGGGTCCTCCACTAAATTTGCCGATAATTGTTTGTAAGATGCGGTTGTCCATTTCATCCAAACCACGTTTGTCAATGTTAAGAGCATCAAGGGCAATACGCGTAATTTCTATATCGATTTTCCCATTGCCTTTAACCTGAGCAAAATCGCGAACACGCCTTAAAAGAGCGTTGGAAATTCTAGGTGTTCCTCTACTACGAAGAGCAATTTCTGTAGATGCTTGATCTTCAATTTGTATGCTCAAAATATTTGCTGAGCGATTTATAATTCCCTTAAGAACTGTATGATCATAGTACTCAAGATGAGACTTTATGCCAAATCTTGCTCGTAGTGGACTTGTAAGTAATCCACTTCGTGTTGTAGCACCAACAAGAGTAAAAGGATTAAGTGTAAGCTGAATGCTACGAGCACTAGGTCCTTTATCCAGCATGATATCGATGCTGTAATCTTCCATGGCAGAGTATAAATACTCTTCCACAACAGGACTTAATCGATGTATTTCATCAATAAAAAGAATATCGCCAAAATCCAGATTGGTAAGAAGTCCAGCTAAATCACCTGCCTTATCTAGCACAGGACCAGAAGTTATTTTTAAATTACTTCCCATTTCCCTTGCAATAATATGAGCAAGCGTTGTTTTACCTAAACCGGGAGGACCATGTAGTAACACATGGTCGAGTGCCTCACCTCTCTGCTTTGCTGCTTGAACAAAAATCTTTAAATTCTCAACAACAGCCTTTTGACCATCAAAATCGGCAAATTCAATGGGCCTGATTCTTTTCTCAATATCGCCATCAGAATCGGCAAACTCACCAAATACTCTGTCATCACCTTGCTTCTTCATAGCTAATCCTCAACCCTAAACCCGTTAATTTTGAAAATATCACCTGCTTTATACTGAATAGTGATTATCACAAAACCATCTTCTGAATACTTTCTCCACAAACCTACAGGATACCCACCAGAATAGAACTGTTCTTCCTGCAAAATACCATTTGGATAGAAAAATTGATGTCGTCCATCAGCAATACCTTGGTTGTAGGAACCTCTGAAACAAATTTTTCTATTAGCATAAAAATACTTCCATTCACCATCTTTAGCATCGCTAACAAAGCGACCAGTTTCTAGCAAATCACCCTGAATAATTTTCCAATTTCCATCTTTTAAACCAGAAATATAGGTTCCAACAACAAGCGTGTCGCTCTTTTCATCTAGCTCGTAGTAAAGGCCATCTCTCAATCCGTTATAATACTCCTCAAACTTTCTTAACGACCCATCAGTATTGAACCATTCCCAACTGCCAGATATTTTACCTTTAACAAAGGTACCACTTTGTTCTACCCTTCCATCACGATAAAAATATTTCCAGTTACCAATCTTTTGTGATAAAAAATATGCTCCTCTAGCCTTAACAAGACGTGTTCCTTCATAGAATTCTAGCCAATTCCCTCGTTTATATCCGTCCGTATCAACTGGACCAGTGGATTGTAGCAATCCAAACGAACTATAAACTAAACAAGAATCCAACTTTCCATTTGATAAATAAAAATGATTTCCTACTCGAATTTTACCTAAAAAGGTGCCTCTTTCAGTAACACCCTTTACAGAATCAACTAATTCCTTCAAAATCAACTCATCATTAGAAATAGAATCTCTAACAATGGAATCGTTGCGAAACAGTATTGCACTTACCAAAGCACCCTTTTGATTATATGCTTTCACATATCCATTCAAGCGACCATTAACATAGATCTTTTCATCCTTAATACGCCCATTTTCGAAAAAAGTCTTCCAAACACCATATGGTATTCCAGATGAATCCTTTCTATTAATTTCTTCATAATATAGTAATCGTCCATTATTATATTCTCTCAAAGTTGTTATGCAACTATCCTTACCAAACTCCTTTTCAACCCCATCCTTTTTTCCATTTACATAGTGAGTTACTCTATCAATAAAACCACTAGCATAATAGTAAAAACCGTAATCCTCATGTTTATCATTTACATATAACTCTTTACTAATCAACACAGGTTTATTATTACCCCCGCCATTAACCATTTTGTAGGTTAAGTAGTATCCACTCTTTTTTCCTAAGTAGTAGTTAATAATACTCTGTGCATTACCAAGATTATCGTAAAATTTCCATGTGCTATCAAGCAGAGCATTGCGCCATAACCCCTCCGATTTGATCACTCCATTAACGTAATAAGTTTTCCAAAAGCCATCTGGTTTACCATTTTTGAAAAAACCTTCACTGCTAAGCACACCATTAGGGTAGTAAAACTTTTTAAATTCCCTAGTGCCACCTTGTCCAAATGAATAAAAGGTAGTAAAAAGAAAAAATAAATAAAAACTAATTTTCACCTTCCAAAAATGATTCTTCAGTGGAAGTTTAGATTTCATAGAGTGGCATAAATAAAGTCAATACAGCACAAAAATATAAAGCATTTATCACAATAGCCCCAATTTTGAAGATATATCAAGCATCCTTACAATTGGTCTCCGTGCTTTATCCATTAGATATTTATCCATAATGATCTCAGGCTGTTCGTATAATAGAGAAAGATAAATCTTTTTTAATGTTATGAGCTTCATAAAAATGCAATCGTTGCATCCACAAGCTGCATCAGTAGGAGGTGCTGGTAAAAAAATCTTATTCTTGTTGGATTTCTTCATCTGATGAATAATGCCTGATTCGGTTGCTACAATATACTCTTTACTGTTATCGATGGTAGTATATTTCAATAGAGCAGCTGTACTACCAATAAAATCGGCCATAACAAGTATTGGCTTTTTACATTCAGGATGTGCAATTAGTTTTGCACTGGGATGCTCCCTCTTTAACTCAAAAATTCTTTCAACAGAGAACTCTTCATGAACATGACACGCTCCATCCCAAATAACCATTTTTCTTCCAGTAATGCCTTGTATATAATTTCCAAGATTTCTATCAGGTCCAAAAATAATTTTGGCATTTTTCGGAAGACTATTTACAATTTCAACAGCATTACTTGAGGTACATATGATATCGCTAACTGCTTTAATTTCTGCGGTAGTATTAACATAAGAAATTACGGTATGTCCAGGGTATTCTTTCAAAAAAATTTTAAACTTGTCAATCGGGGCTGAATCCGCTAAAGAACATCCAGCGTTAAGATCGGGAATCAATACTTTCTTTGTTGGTGAAAGAATTTTTGCTGTTTCTGCCATGAAATGAACACCAGCAAAAAGAATAATATCAGCATCATTTGAGGCTGCCTTTTGAGAAAGAGCCAATGAATCACCAACAAAATGCGCTACATCTTGAATTTCAGGCAGCTGATAGTAGTGAGCCAAAATAATAGCATTCTTCTCTCTACATAATTTGGATATTTCGCTAGAGAGATCAATATTTGGATCCACCGGAACATCTATAAAACCGTTTTTCAACAATTTCATCCTTATAATATTATTTGTTTTTCTTTAAAAGAATTTAAAAATGATGGTAATGTTAGTCGGTTAGCTTGGTTAGTAAAAAAGAAACTCCGCCGTTGCAAAAATGATTATTAAAAATCAAAAAACATAGTATTAACAACTATCAGTAGTCAAAGGTTATTAGATTAAAGGAGGTTACAAATGTTCTTAACAACTGTTCATAAGGTAGGGTGTTCATAAAAACAATGTTACCACAAGCCTATTTTGATGTTAATTGAGTGTTAATTCTTCCATGGAAAATACTGATAAAAAAGCCTTGACTTTTGTGTATTAGCAATGCTTACGAAATAATTAGCAAGAAGTCAATAGCCCAAGGACGCTTTTTCTGATCAAATCGTCAACAATTTATCAACAGCAATTTTCAGGTTTATTAAGTGTTTTACGGTGATGAAAATAATTGAGGGATTGCTAATTTTGCAATTCCGTAAGGTTTAGAAAACTTATAACTGGAGATATGGAAAAAATTGTGGTGGGTATAGCCTGCGACCATGCTGGCTATGAAATGAAGGTGGCAATTTTGGCGCATTTGGAACAACGCGGATTTAAGGTAGTCGATTTTGGGACCAACTCCGAGCAGAGCGTTGACTACCCTGATTTTGCTCACCCGTTGGCTGTGGCTGTTGAGCAACAAGTTGTCAATGTGGGTATTTCCCTTTGTGGTAGCGGGAATGGTATTAACATGACCATGAATAAGCATCAGCAAATACGGGCTGCGCTTTGCTGGACAGAGGAGATTTCGCGCCTTGCTCGGCTGCACAATAATGCAAATGTATGTTCTCTTCCTGCTCGATTTATATCTCTTGACTTGGCCAAAAAGATTGTAGACATTTTTTTAAGCACCGAGTTTGAAGGAGGTAGACATCAAAAGCGCATTGAAAAAATACCGATTAAAGTGAAGCTATAACACCTCTTCTGTCAGTCGATGAATGGCAGCGTAACTTACGAGTGCGGCAAAAACGCCTAACGCATTGGCTGCAATATCTAGCAATTCAAAAGACCGATGTGAAAAAACGTAAAGCTGAAGGAGCTCAATTGCAATGCCATAAAAAAGGGCGATGAGGGAGCCGTAGAGAAAAGGCTTGGCATTTTTCTTCAGTTCATCATTTCTGTGGTTAAAAGCAGAATAGAGAAATATGGTGAAAATATAGTAGAGGGTGAGGTGTACAACCTTATCGAGGTATGGCACGGTGACAATTTTAAATTTGCTTAATTCATCACCGGGAATGCCGCATATAATGAGAATAAATAGCCCCCAAACAATTGATTTCCAGAAATATTTTATCATAATTTCAACAATCTGTTTGAGGTCAATATATGAACTTTTTGAATAACCTTATTCCTGATGGCTGGAATTTACCTTCACATCCCCTTTTGCCGGCACAAGTGTCTATACTGTGACTTTTACTCCGTTGCCTCCCTCACACAAAAAGATTTGATGGTTGCTTCACTTTGTAACGAAATAGATCTGCGTAAGGACTACCTCGCCGAAAAGGTTGTTGATACCATTTACTTTGGGGGTGGAACTCCATCGGTGCTTACCGCTGGCGATGTTGGCCAGATATTGGATAGGATAAAGTGCCACTTTAGCATAAACGATAATGTGGAGGTTACACTAGAGGCCAACCCGGAAGATCTGTCGGCTACTTTTTTGCAAGAGCTTTACCTTGTTGGAGTAAATCGATTGAGTATTGGTATTCAATCGTTTTACGATGATCATCTCCGCTATTTTGGGCGTCATCATTCGGCCGCACAGGCTATAGACGCATTTAATGCTGCTCGAAATGCGGGATTTAACAATATTTCTATCGATTTAATTTATGGCTTTCCGGGTTTGGAATTAGAGCAATGGGAAAGAAATGTTGAGATGGCAATAGAGCTTTCGGCAGAGCACATTTCTGCCTATCAATTGATGGTAGAGCCTGGCTCCCTGTTTTTTAAAAGGCAGCAGCAGGGCAACTTTGTTCCGGCTAATGACGAGGAAAGCATTCGTCATTACCAGCAATTAACCACAAGGCTTAGAAGCGTCGGTTATGAGCACTATGAGCTGTCGAATTTTTGTAAACCAGGATATGAGTCTCGACACAATTCTTCCTATTGGTATGGTGCCCACTATTTAGGGCTTGGTCCCGCTGCCCACTCCTATAACAGCGAAAGCCGCCAGTGGAATGCGGCCAATAATAAACAATACCTTGATGGTATTTCTTCTGGGCGCCTAGCCTTTGAGATTGAATATCTTAGTGAAGCAGAGAAGTATAATGAGCTATTGCTAACGCGGCTCAGAACAAGCCGAGGGTTGCTTCGCACCGAGTTGGATGGCTTAAGTATTCAAACGCGTAAGTTTTTTGAAAACCAAGTGAGGAAGATGTTGAATGTTGGTCTGGTTGAGGAACGTGCAACCGGTTGGATTATTCCTGAGCAAAAATGGTTTATTTCCGATGGAATCATTGCGGATATGATGATGAATCGCTGAGCTAACAGTTAACTCGAAATCGAAAAAAGAAGGGCGCACATTGTATAAATGGCGCCCTTCTGAATAAGGAGATATGGCTGTTAGCCTTTTGCTTTTCTGTATTTTCGTGCGGTTGAACGCCTAATTGACCTTATGTTGCGGGTGTATATAATAAAATACATCGCCGGAATAAGAATCAAGGTTAGAAACGTTGCAAAGGTTAAACCAAAAATAATCGTCCAGGCCAATGGGCCAAAGAACATTACGTTATCGCCACCAAAATGGATATGCGGTTGAAGTGATGCAAACAGCGATACAAAGTCGATGTTGAAACCAACCGCAAGCGGAATTAGGCCAAGAACCGTAGCCGATGCCGTTAGCACAACCGGGGTTATACGCGTTTTACCTGCTTCAACAATGGCGTTTCTTGTTTTGGCACCCTCTTCCTTAAGCACATCGGTAAATTCAACCAATAGTATTCCGTTTCGGACCACAATACCAGCCAGAGCAACAAGGCCCAAACCAGTCATGATAATGGAGATGGTCATACCAAAGAAGATGTAACCGAGCAACACTCCCATCACGCTGAAAATTACCTCTGAAAGAATAATTATCGGTTTCGATAGCGAGTTGAACTGGTTGATTAGGATAAACAGTATAAGGAAAAGGGAGAAGAGCAACGCCTTGCTGAGAAAGGCCATTGTTTCAGCCTGATCTTCCTGCTCTCCGGTAATTCGAATCTGAACGCTAGATGGTTTTGTAAATGCAGGGATTGCCTTCTTTATTTTAGCGATAATTTCGTTAGACGTATAACCTGTAAGCACGTTGGAAGAGACGGTGATTACGCGCTTTAGGTTTAAGCGATTAATTTCACCATAACTTTTTGTGTATTCCACATGAGCAACTGCCGACAATGGTATCTGCCGCAATGTGCCAGAGTTCATGTCCCTGTATGTAAGGCTCAGGTTCATCAGCTGCTCTACATCGTTGCGCTGATAGTCCTTGAATCGAAGAATGATTGGATATTGATCTTCTCCTTCTCGATATTTTGAAATTTCGGTACCAAGAAGTGCCGTGCGAATTTGACTTCCTACCATTCCTGCTGAAACACCATCGCGGTTTGCCCGTTCACGATCTAGCTTTATGAGCAGCTCCGGTTTGGAGGAGGCAAAGTCCGTCTTAAGCTCTTCGATCCCATCAATTTGGAGAGAGTCGATATAGCGCTTAAAGTTATTTGCAGCAACAACCAGCTGGTCGAGATTTTCACTTGACAATTCAATATTGATTGGCTTTCCAACTGGCGGACCATTTTTGTTTTTATCCACCGCGATATCAGCGCCAGGTATCCCCTTTATATTATCTCGGATTTTTGACATATACACCGAGGTGTTCTCGCCATGTCTCTTTGAGAATTCCACAAAGTTTACCGATATCTTGGCCAAGTTGGACGATTTGGTACTATTGTCAAACTGATTATCGGAGGCTTGTAGTGCAACATTGGTAAGCACAGATTCCACAATTGGATTGTTTTTACCAAGAACCTGCATAATTCTATGTTCAACAACTTTAGCGATGGAGTCGGTAACAGAAATATCTGTTCCAATGGGTAGCTTGATATAGGTAATAACGTTGTTTGGCTGATTGTCGGGGAAAAACATCACCTTCGGTGGCTTAAGTGCAACCAGCGTCATGGTTAAGAAGAAAAGGCCAACCATGCCCGTTAGTAACCAGTATGGACGTTTTCCTGCCAGAACCCAGCGCAGTAAATTCTCGTATCTCCTCATCATCGCAGGGATGAAACGATGCTGAAATTTTCTTAAAATTTTATAGCCGTATAGGTTGTGAAGCAGCGCCATTAATGCAACAAAAATCATTAAGTTGGCAAATGCCCGCAAACCAAACAGGTAAAAGGGGATTGAGGCAATTGTAATCCCACTACAAATTAGGTATAGTTTTTTAAGAGGGGTAGGATGCTCCTCCTCATCGTGCTTCATAAAGTCGATGGCAAATACCGGATTGATGATGTAGGCCACAATTAGTGAGGCAAAGAGCGTAATAATTAATGTTACGGGTATAAAATACATGAATTCACCAACCACTCCAGGCCAAAAGGCAAGCGGGAAGAAAGGCGCTAATGTGGTTAGGGTTCCTGATAGAATAGGAACAAACACCTCCCCTGCTGCAAACTTGGCCGCACTTTTAATATCCATCTTCTTTTTCATGAATATTCGGTGGGTGTTCTCAATAACCACGATGGCGTCGTCTACCACGATTCCCAAGGCAAAAATAAAGGCAAACATTACCAGCATGTTCATGGTAAACCCAATGTAAGGCATTACGATATATGCCAGCGCCATGGAAAGCGGGATGGATAGCCCTACAAACAATGCGTTTGTAATACCCATGAAGAACATCAACACAATTGTTACCAAAATGAAGCCAATGATAATGGTATTGTTCAGGTCCGACAAGGTTGTTCTTGTATACTTGGATTGATCGCCATTTATGGTGATTTTTAGACTGCTAGGCAAGGAGGTCCCCTTCATCTCCTTGATAATTTGCTTTATATTATCGGAGGCGTCCAACAAATTTTGGCCACTTTTCTTGACAATGTTGAGGGTAATTACATTTTTCCCGTCTTGGCGAGCATAGCTTTCCTGTTCATGGAAACCATCGCGGACGGTTGCAATATCCTTTAGCTTAACCAGTGCACCGCTGGCTGTGGTAACCACAATATTCTTAACATCGTCGAGGCTTTTAAATTCACCAACAATTCTAACGGTACGGCTCATTCCTTGCAAATTGATGTTCCCGCCCGAAATGGTTGCATTATCGTTGGTAACGGCATTTTGAACCTCAGTGAATGTTAAGCTTGCGGCCTGCATTTTATACATATCGATATCGATCTGTATTTCTCGGTCGAGTGCTCCAATAATGTCAACGCGGGTTATTTCCTTAAGGCTTTCAATTTTATCCTTTAAGTCGTCTCCGTATTTCTTGAGCTTATCGAGAGGAAGATCGCCCGAAAGTTCAAGGTACATTATCGGAATGTCCGATAGGTCGATATCCGAAACTTCGGGGTCTGTTTTTAAATCGGACGGTAGGTCAACCTTCGATTTGTCAACTGCATCTTTTACCTTCTGCTTAGCATCGGTTACGTCCACGCCAGTGTTAAACTCAACCACAATTGCAGAAAAATCCTGCACCGAGCGAGATGTAATTTTTTTTACCCCGTTAATGGCCTTGATGTTTTTCTCGATGGGGCGAGTGATGAGGTTTTCAATATCGGCCGGAGAAGTTCCTGGGTATACCGTATTGACAATTATGTTTGGAATGACAATTTCTGGGAATTGCTCCTTTGGAATGGTTAGGTAGTTAAAAAGCCCAAACACCGCTATGATAATGACCAACACATATATGCTAAGCTTATTGTCAATTGCCCAGCTGGTTGGTTTGAATTCTTTCAGTTTTTTATCCATTGTATCTATTTTAACCGAAGGGTTCTAGATTAATAACGAATGCTGGCACCGTCTACTAAGTCTTGGTATCCAAGGGTTATTAGTTTATCACCAGGGTTTAAGCCGGAAATAACTTCCACTAAGCCATTGTTGGTTGTGCCAAGAACAACGCTTTGCTTCTTTGCTTCAATATTGTTTCCATTCTGCTTGGCAACAAATACAAATGTGCCATCGGCATCGCTGCTGATAATATTTTGAGAAACAACAATGGCCTTTTCCTTGTAGTAGTCGTTGATATTGAGAATAGCCACCATATTGGCCTTTAGATTAGGCACCTTAGTGTCGATGCTTGCCTCAATGTTGAAGGTGCGATTAACCGGGCTGATATACTTACTTACAAAATCGACACGGGAGGTTGCATTGGCATTTATGTCAGGAAAATTTATGGTAAGCATATCGCCTTGGTTAACCTTTGATGTATACGCTTCGGAGATATCGGCCTTAACCTTCAACTTTCCAAAAGCTACAACTCGGTAAAGAACTTGTTGTGGGCTTGGGGTTACCATGCCGCCAACCTTAATGTTGCACTCTTCAATGGTTCCGTCCGAAGGTGACTTAATCTTGAAATTATTGAGTTGATCCTTCGTGGCCGCTATTTGTTGCTCCAGCGATTCCTTGTTGGTTTTTGCCTGAAGGTATTGAACCTCGCTCCCCACCTTTTGATCCCATAAGCGCTGCTGTTTGTTGAACAGATCAAGCGCCATGTTATATTGCGTCTGAAGGCTTTGAAGTTGCTTCTGATACTGTTGGTCGTCGATTTGTGCTAGCACCTGTCCCTTTTTAACCATCGCGCCCACGTCGGCATATCTTGCCACTACAGTTCCGTTAGCCTGGGCGAAAACGGAAACATTTTGGTCACCATCAAGTTCTCCATAAACTTTTATGAAGTGGCGAAAGGGTTGGAATGCTACATTTTCAACAGAAACGAGGGTGTATTTTTCTGTTGAATTCGAGTCGGTTTTTGTTGCCGAAATTTCCTTTTCGAGGTTTTCAATTTTTTGGCTTAAAGCTTCTCTTTGGTCCTTAAGCTTGTTCAGCTCATTTTGCTTGTTGCTGCTGCAGGCAAAAAGCAGCGAGCTAAGTGCAAAAACAATGACTTTTGTATTCATAATAGTGGATGTTGTCGTTAACAAAATTTTTACTGCTGGTTGTTGTTGAGTTTTTCAAGCGTCGTTTTTGCTGTTAGCAAACTGTTCATCGCATTGAAATAGTCAGATTCAGTTGATAGGTATTGATTTTCTGCTTGGTATAGATCGTTACTTGTTGTCACACCCTCCTTGTATTTTATCATGGTGTGATCCAGAATTTTTTTAACCAGAGCAAGGTTTGCTTTGGTAGTTATGTAGCTGGAGTAAGAGTTTTTGAAGTTGTTTTGTGCATTTTCAAATGAAAGCATTAAGTTCTGCTCTGCCATTTTGGTATTGTTCTGCGACTGTTGGTACTGTTTGCGTGCTTGCGAAAGTTGCGAAAGTTTCATTCCGCTTGTGAAAATGGGCACATCGAGGGAAAGGCCGAAAACATCCTCGGGCTGAAAGTTAAAGCTAGAAGTGTTAAGTAGTTTCTGGTGCTGATAGTAGGCAGAAATGGTGGGTAGAAAAAGTGATTTCTGACGATCGAGACTCAACTTTTGAAGTTTTTCAGCAGTAACAGCCACACGGTAATCTGGATTTGCTTTCAGATTAAGAGCCAAGTTGAGGTTTGCAGTTAACTTTCCCTCTTCGATATAGTCGTTGAGGCTGTCGGTTAGTTCAATATTTGTTGATAAATCAAGCCCCAACTGAAATTTGAGTAGGTTTTTCGCCCACTGCGATTGGCGCTCTAGGTTCGCAACCGCGTTGTCAATATTTGCTTTGATTATGCGGAGCTGGTCGACGCTTGTTTCCTCAACAAGGCCTTGGTCACCCAAGGCAATTATATCGCCAAGGTTCTTGTTCGTAACCACCTGGGTCTCCTTCATGATTTTAAGATTTTCCTCCATAATCAACACAAGGTAGTAGCCAGTAGTAACCGATTCCCGAATATCGTTTTTTGTCTTTGTCAGATTTCGGTCAGAGAGTTCCTTATAAATTTTTGATGCCCTTAATCCAACAATATATTCACCGCTAAACACAAGCTGAGTAACCTTAACGCTCCATGAGGTGCTATTGGCGACGCCAAGTTTTATGGCTTGTGTTTTAGTTGGATCGGTAAAATCTGGGAATATGGCCGTCGGAACACTAAAAGTATGTTGATATGATCCGGAACCAGTTACCTGAGGAAGACCAGAGGCCGTCGTTTCCCATATCTTTTTCTTTGCGATCGCCAAATCGAGTTCGCTATTTTTAACTTGGAGATTATTGCTCTCCGCATACTCTATGGCCTTGTTCAGCGAAAGCGCCATAGCCGTAGAATCTGATTGCGAGAATGCAGAGGTGACTAAGCTCGTAATCAGCAAGGGTAGGACAAGAAGTGTTTTTTTAACCATTGGATGTTATTGTGTTTTTGTTTGAACCAAAAAAAATATTTGTGTTCGCAAGCAAGGCATTCCTGCATATTGTTCGTTGGTGAAAATGAAGTTATTACCGCCGATAATATTACTAATTTTCCCTTTTGTGCGACGAAAGTATATATTTGCCTGCACGAAAAAAAATTAAAAGAGAAAAGATAAAAATTGTTAACAAACAATTAACCCAAATCGTTCAGTAAAGCTATGAAAAACAACTTGTTTCTACTATTATTATTACTGTTGAACGATGACAAAAGAACAACAATCACAAAAATGACAAAACAATATCTCGACGAAAAGGCAAAAAAGCAGGCTGAACCGTCGTTCGTTCACGACTGACCCATTGCAGGCAAACCTGATTTTTTCGTTTTGTCGCTGCTATATAGCAGGCATGATGCTTTATTGGAGCGATGTAAATTTGATTGTTGTGCAAAATATATATTGTATATTTCAACAATCCACGTGCCTGCAATTGGGCTCTCCACTTATAATGTGACATCTTAATCTGCTTATCATTAACAAACCCATCAATGTTTCTTTCTATTTGTGAGAGGTATTAATGCGAAAGGTTTAGCAAGAACCGGCTGCAAAAATAGCAGATAGTTAATGAATTAAGAAATTTGGTATAAATTTTCGCTCCGTGCTTAAAGTTAAATTAGTCGCAGACGGAGTAAATGTAGCCTATTGTCAATATTTACCCGAAACGCATTTGGATTTAAACATTTTTAGAATACATTTACTTCTTGTCAGATTCCTAAACATTAAGCAATGAACCTGTTTCCTAATAATATTGAAAAAAAATCTAACGCGTCGATACTTAAGCTTGTTTCAATTTTTGCCGAAGTTCCAAATGATGTGATTGATGAAATAGCAAAAGTTTCTACGTCACAATTTTTTAAGCAGGATCAGGTTATATTCAACAAGGGGGATATGGATTTTGCGCTCTATGTAATTGTGAGCGGGAAGGTTAAGGTTCATGAGGGCGAGCACATTTATTCAACATTTTCCAGCAATGAATATTTCGGTGAATATGCTCTGATAGACAGCTCTCCACGCTCTGCAACCATAACGGCAACGGAAGCAACAGAATTACTTAGACTCGATCAATCTCACTTTATCCAAATAATAGAATCAAATAAAAAGATTACCCAGAGCATACTCAAAGCTCTCATCATGAGGCTTAGGGACTACAACGTGTTGCAGCATGAACTCATTACTAAAAACGAACAAATCCAGCGCCAGCGTGATGAGTTGGAAATGCAGCGGAAGGAGTTGGAGGTGCTGAATGCCACAAAGGATAAGTTTTTTGCCATCATTGCCCACGATTTGCGCAACCCTTTTTCAACAGTGTTAAGTTTATCAGAGTTGCTTGCCCGCGAATTTGAAAATTTTGATCCAGAACGGTTAAAAGAGTTTATAGGACAGATTTACAAGTATTCCAACAACACCTTTAACCTCCTTGAGAATCTTCTTCAGTGGTCTTTGGTTCAAACCGGGAGAATGCCATTACGCCCCAAGGTGGTTAATATCTGTGATATTGTAAATGAGAACATCGAACTTTTGCGAGGTAATGCTGTCAACAAAGGCATTGAGTTAAACGGTCCAAAATGTGGCGAATGGTTTGCCTATGTTGACGTCAATATGATAACTACGGTGGTTCGTAACCTCGTTTCCAATGCAATAAAGTTTACATCTGCAGGTGGTGAAGTTTCGATATCAATCGTGCAGGACAATGAATTTGTTCTTGTAACTGTTTCCGATACAGGTGTAGGTATCTCGCCAGAAGATATGAACAACCTATTTAAGCTGGACAGCAATCCAACAACCATGGGTACTGGTCAGGAGAAAGGTACCGGTTTGGGCCTCATTCTCTGTAAGGAATTTGTTGTGCGTAATGGTGGTAAAATATGGGTTGAAAGCATTCTTAATCAAGGAACCACCTTTTTCTTTACAGCACCAAAGTTAGATCGCTAGTTTTCTTGAGCCCATTTTTCAGCCACAATGCTTGCCATAAGAAGCTCTTCGTGTGTTGTAATCTTAAGATTCAACTTATTTCCTTCAATAAGGGTGATTTTGGTTCCAGAAACTTCAATTACCGATGCATCATCGGTAAATACGTCCTTATATGGTTGGGCATAACCTTTCACCAGCACGTCTCTTTTAAAAATCTGCGGTGTTTGAACGCGCTTCACGTCTCTGCGCTTCAATGGGCGGCTTCCATCGGGGGTAAGCAACCGAATGGAGTCTACCGACTCAATAACAGGAACGGCAGTTCCGGTTTTGTCTGCAGCTTCAAAACAGCGTCGAATGGTAACTTCGTCGATGAATGGCCTAACTCCGTCGTGTATGGCAATTAACTCCTCATCACCCAAGGCGGCAATACCATTTTGCACAGAATAAAAGCGCTCTTCTCCTCCTTTTACAAGGGTCACCGCAAATGGTGGATTAAACTCTTTTTGAATTAAATCCCAGGCGTCGAAGTGCTGCGCGGGAATAACGAGAATGAGGGTCATTTCCGGGTCGAACCGATAGAATGCTTCAAGCGCCCAAAGAACAACGGGCTTTCCTCCAATGAGTTGGAATTGCTTAGGGATATCTCCTCCAATTCGGGTACCAATTCCACCCGCAACAATAATAGCTGCCTTTTTCATTTTCTCTTAACTTCGTGGTGAAAATATTGTTTACGAAGGTAGCACAAACTAACAAACGATGGAACAGGTTGACATAATCAATTTTTTATCTGATTTACAGAAGAATAACAACAGGGAGTGGTTTGCTGAGCATAAGGCGAGCTATCAAAAGGCTCTTATGGGATATGAAAACATGATGAGCCGAATAATTTCTTTGGTAGGTATGTTCGACAAGGAGGTGGTTGGGCTTAACCCCAAAGCCTGTATTTTCCGCATTTACCGCGACGTTCGATTCTCGAACGATAAAAGTCCATATAAAACCCATTTTGGTGGTTTTATTGCCCCCGGGGGGAGAAAAAGTTCTGGTGGTGGATACTACATTCATCTTGGTCCCGGTGAATCTATGGTTGCCGGAGGTGCATGGAGACCAGAGCCAGAGCACCTTAAAAAAATTCGAAGGGCGATAGAATTTTACCACGAAGAGTTTTTGCAGATTGTGGGAGACAAAGATTTTAGTAAGTGGTTCGACAATTTATCGAACGAAGATTCCCTCGTGAGAATTCCTGCCGGATTTTCAGTTGACTCTCCAGTGGCGGCCTATCTTAAGCTGAAAAGCTTTACGGTTGGTCACGCCTTTACCAACAAGGATGTGGTTTCTCCTACGTTTGAAACCCAGCTGGTTGAGGGTTGTAGGGCAATGTTTGGGCTTAACAAGTTTTTGCGCGAGGCCATTGAATAAAAAAAGCGCCGGGTATTCCGGCACTTTTGTTAGATTTCTACGGTGCTGTAAAGAAATCGCTTTATGCTCTTCTTTGGGGTTTTTTCAAACTCCTCTGGATAGAGTTTCATTTTCGCTAACTGCATGAAGGCTGGCAGCTGTTCGTTGATATTTTTTCGGTTTTCCTCCATAATAATTTCGAGGTCGTTGGTGTTGACACCGGCCTCATCAGCAGCTTCATAGTCGGGATAGATGAGGGCTACAAGACGGCTGTTGCGCTCCACCACCAACGATTCCTGAATAAATGGCAGGTTATTCAGCCTAGCCTCAATTTCTTCTGGATAGATGTTCTGGCCGGTTGAGCCAAGAATCATGCTTTTGCTTCGTCCTTTGATGAAGATGAATCCATTTGTATCAACAACTCCAAGGTCCCCCGTGTGAAGCCATCCTTCGGGTGAAATTGTAGCACGAGTGGCCTCTTCGTTTTTATAGTAGCCTAGCATGACATTCTCCCCTTTCACAAGAATTTCGCCAACCACATTCTGTGAATCCGGGGAGTCAATCATAATTTCGAGAGTGGGAAGGATTTTCCCACAAGAGCCGACAGGGATTTCTTTCCATGAAGCATACGAAATCAGCGGTCCGCACTCTGTCATACCAAACCCTACGGTATACTGGAATTTAATTTTTTTTAAAAATTCTTCCACTTCAATATTAAGTGGTGCTCCACCAATAATTACCTCAATGAAGTTTCCACCGAAAACGTCGGTGAGTTTTTTGTTAACCTGCTGAAAAATTTTTTTATCGAGAAGAGGAACGTTCATAAGCATCTTCATGGGACGCTTGTTGAGAGTTGGCAGAATCTGCTTTTTGTAAATTTTCTCGATTATGAGAGGTACCGTAAGAACAAGTCTCGGTTTTATGTGCTCAAAAGCTTGCATAATTAACTTTGGAGCAGGCGTTTTTGTTAGGAAGTTAATATGGCATCCAACGGAGAATGGCCACAAAAATTCAAAAGCGCAGCCATAGGCGTGCGCCAATGGTAAAAAGGAAACAATTCTATCGCCAGGACGCAAGGGTATGGTGGTGTGGCCAAAGAGCATGTTTGCCGCCAAGCTGTTTAGTGGTAACATTACGCCTTTTGAGAAGCCTGTTGTTCCTGATGTATAGCTTATTACACCAAGATTGCTGTTTGGGATTTCCGCAAAATTTAGATCTTTGGGCAGGAGATCGGCAAAAGCATTGCTATCGCCTTCAATCAAATGAATTGTCTTATCGGCAGCAGCTTGATTGTGGTGGGTAAGTATACTAAAGTTGGTAAGCGAAAAAAATGCATGTACACTCCTCATTGATGACTCATCAATATTTTCCCAGATATTATCGCTGGAAAACATGAGAACCGAGTCAGAGTGGTTAACAATGTGGTGAATGTCAGCTGGCGCAAAATCGGGAAGGATAGGAACAACGACTGCACCGTATGTAACAACGGACAGATATGCTATCGCCCAATTGCTGCTATTTCGACCTATAAGAGCAACCTTATCGCCTTCGCAAAGCCCCCATATTTTATAGTATGCATGCAGCAGTGCAATTTTTTTGGCGACATCGGCGTAGGTATATGTCTTGTCGAGGTAGTCAGAAAAGGCCGGCCTATTCCAGTTTTGCTTCAGGCTTTTTTCTACGTATTCCTTAATAAAGTTTTCATTAATCATAGGGAACGCGTTTTTTAGTTAAAATGAATATGCTAAGCGCTAGGTGCTTGGTAAAGAAACCGCTTTATGCTGCGCTTGGGCGTTTTTTCAAATTCTTCGGGATAGAGTCTCACTTCGCTGATTTGACAATAAGCAGGAAGCATTTTGTTGACATCCATCCGGTTCTCTTCCATTTTCTTTTGGATATCATCGGTCCTTATTTTTTGCTTATCGGCCAATTCGTAGTCGGGATAAACTAGGGCAATTAGCTTTCCAGAGTGTTCAACAACAAGCGATTCCTGAACAAAGGGCATGTTGTTAATCCTTGCTTCAATTTCTTCGGGGTATATGTTTTGGCCCGAAGCGCCAAGTATCATGTTTTTGCTTCGACCTTTTATAAACAGAAAGCCATCCTTGTCTAGAAGGCCTAGGTCCCCGGTATGCATCCATCCATCTGGGGTAAAGGCGGCTTCGGTTGCTTCTTCGTTTCGGTAATAGCCGAGCATAACGTTGTCTCCTTTGACAAGAATCTCCCCAACGATATTTTCAGGATCGTCGGAATCAATTTTTATTTGCATCCCGAGGGCCGCTTTTCCTGTGGAGAAGAGCTTGGTCTTGTTCCACGGGGCATAGGCAACAATGGGGCCGCACTCAGTCATGCCATATCCAACCGTAAACCGAAATCCGATTTTTTTCAGAAAGCTTTCCACCTCAGGGTTCAGTGCCGCTCCACCTATAACCACCTCGTGAAATTCGCCACCAAAAATAGAGGTCAGCTTCTCGTTAATTTTTTTGCAAATGCGGCGGTCGACGATGGGGAGTTTGAGCAGTAATTTCACCGACGGTTTGTTAATGGCATCCAGAATATTCTTTCGATAGATTTTCTCAATAATTAAAGGAACAGACAAAACCACCTTGGGCTTTAACTCTGCAAATGCTTCCAAAATAATTTTAGGAGAGGGTGTGCGGGTAAGAAAGTTTATGTGGCATCCCCTTGTGATGGGGTACAAAAATTCGAAAGCACCACCATATGCGTGGGCCAGTGGAAGTATGCTGACCATATTTCCTCCGGGTTCTAGGGGGAGCACGGCCTCGGCAAATAGCAGGTTTGAAATTAATGAGCGGTAGGGTAACATAACGCCCTTGGAGAACCCTGATGTTCCTGAGGTATAGTTAATTATGGCCAACTCTTCCGGTTCATCTCTATGGTAAGTAATGCATTCTGGTGTAAATCCGGTAGCGTACTTCTCCTTAAATAGCCGTGGAAGGTCGCCATGGATTTGGCGAACAGAGAAGGGTGTGTTTTCATGAAGAATGTCGAAGGCTGTCAGTGAAATAATGCACTTTACTCTAGGTATCTTCGACTCGTTGAGGTTTTCCCATATTTGGTCACCCGTAAACAGTACCATCGCTTCCGAATGGTTTACGATATGGTGAATATTGTCGGGCTTAAAGTCTTGTAAAATGGGAACAACGATGGCACCATAGGTGGTAATGGACAGAAACGCCACGGCCCAGTTGGAAGAATTTCTTCCTACTAGAGCAATTTTATCCCCTTTTTGAATCCCTGTCTTTTCAAATATGATATGGATTTTAGCAATTTTTCGAGCAATATCCTTGTAGCAATATGTTGTTCCTTTATAATCGCTTAGTGCAGGCAGCTCCCAGTTTTGACGAATACTCTTTTCAATATGGGCAACGAAGTTTTTTTCCATAAAAAATATTCTTTTAAAATTAGGTTAAGTCGTTGATACCAAGCAAAATGGTTTGTTTATCTTAACAGCGAACCTGACAAAAGTATAAAAAAAATAATCTTAGCAAATAATTTGGTAAAATCCTTGTACCACAGGGGTTTCGTTATTTCTATAACAGTGCTCTCGATGAATTTTAAAGGCAACTCTTGCGCTAACAGCAGGGAGATATTAATGGCAATTCGATTTAATTAAAAAGACGCATGCTTTGGGCAGGCGTCTTTTATTGGTTGAGCGATATTTGTTTTATTTGATCATGAACTGAGTGGTTCCAACCAGCATTCCGTCCATGAAAATGCTTACATCGTACGACCCAGATACGAGGTCGCCATTGTTATCGTAGAAAATGCAAAGGTCAACATCTTTATTCTGGTAGTCGATCTCTCGTTTTGCCGAGAAAACAATTTTTTGACCCTGATAATCAAATAGGTCCGTTTCCGATTTGGCCAGCACATATTTGTCGGGTCCAGTTATGCGGATGTAGGCGTCGCGCAATCCGGCTTGGGCAATATCGTTTTCTACAAGGGTAAAGCAAACTTTAATTTTATCGATGCGACGAGCTCGTGTAACCGTCTTCCCGCGCTTATTGATCAGGGTTGCTGCAATATCTCGAGCCTTAATTACGGAGCCTTTTTGAACCTTGCTCGATAGCTCCTCGTTTTTCTGAGACAGTTCCTGGTTTGCCATTTTGGTCATGCCAGACTCCTCCTTCACCTTCACATTTTCAGCAATAAGGGCTTGGTTCAGGGTGTTCAGGGAGTCAATTTGCTGGATATAGCTCTTCATTACAGATCGAAGCGTTCCCAACTCTTTTTGGTAATCCTTGATTTTTTGATAGTTGATGGCTTTTTCTTGCTTCATCTGTGTAATAAGCCCCTGAATTTTACCACGCTCAACAGCAAGTTGGTTGTTTATGGAGTCGTTGTTTGATTCAAGATTTTTGTAGTCGGAGTATAGGTTGTTGAGATTCGATTCAATGCTGTCCTTCTCTTCGTTGAGTTGGTACTGTATCACTTCTGATTGTTTCTTTTCTGCGCTATACTTCCAGAAAAGCAAGCCACAGATAACAACCAAGGCTGCAATTATGACTAGGTAGCCAATGCTCGATTTTTGGCTGGGCTGAGCCGTCTGCAAATTTTGTTCTTCCATAAACTTTTAGGCCATTTAAATTTCAGTGGGTGAAGATAGGAACATTTTTAATATCAGCGATTACCGTCAAGGGTGAGCTCGTGGAAAACATCTTCCAAATGTTTTTCTTGCGTTTGTAAAGTAATTATGGTTGCTCCTTGCTGAACCGCTTTATTGAAGATGGCAACTCTGGGGTCTCCGTTTTTCTCCACCAGCAGCATCCAGCCCTTCGCTCCAATTTTGGTAACACGCAAAACCGAATCAATGCCATTAAAAAATATGGGGTCAATATCTTCGGTAAACTCAACAAATACAGAGGTGTCTCCACCTTGGGCATGAAGTTTTAGGTCGTCTTGGTTTTCGTTGGCAACAATTTTTCCCTTACTAATAATTATGACCTTGCTACATACTGCCTCTACCTCTTGCATGATATGGGTGGAGAGCATTACTGTCTTTGTTTTTCCAACTTCTTTTATTAGGTTTCGAATATCCACAATCTGGTTGGGGTCAAGACCCGTTGTGGGCTCATCAAGTATGAGCACCTCTGGGTCGTGAATTAGGGCCTGGGCCAGGCCAACTCGTTGTCGATAACCCTTGCTGAGCATGGATATTTTTTTGTGCTTCTCCATACCAAGTCCAGTAAGTTCAATGAGGTCGTTGACTCGCTGTTGAAGATTTTTAACCCGATGTAAGTTACCAATGAAGGTTAAAAACTCCTTCACATACATATCGGTATAGAGCGGATTGTGCTCTGGCAGGTAGCCTATCAAACTTTTAATGGTAAATGGATCTGCCGAAACATCGATGTTGTTGATAAGGGCAACGCCGGAATTGGGGTGGATCACGCCAACGAGGGTTTTCATGAGCGTTGATTTTCCGGCACCATTTGGGCCGAGAAATCCAACAACCTCTCCTGAATTTACGGTGAAAGAAACATCATCAAGTGCTTTCTGTTCTCCGTAAAGTTTGGTTATATTGCGTACTTCAATGGACATAGCTATATTTTGTAGATCGACAAAGCTACAAATTACCAGAAAATATTGTATCAAATGACACAGATACTTTTTTTAATCGTATCATAAACTAGAAACGTCTCATTTAACAAATTGGTGTTATGTATATCACTCCATTTCGGTTAGTACTACTCACTTTCATTGCAATTTTTCTTGGGTTTAACATCCCGATGCTTATTACCTCACTGCAGCAAGGAACATCCTTGACGAATCCCGTGCTCAACATTTCTGGGTTAGCCTTACTGGGACTTGTGGTAGTATTAAATCAGGTTTTTCAAAACCGAAAGAGCAAGGTAGATGTGGAAAAACAATAACCGCTGGGCTCCAATTGCAATTGGCTTGCTTAGCGTATGCGTTCCTCTTTTCTCACAGGTAAAGCCAGTTGAGGTTTTACCCGATTCGATTAGTCATGGACAGAATAGTTTTTTGGTGATCCCCACCGCAATTTATGCTCCTGAAACTCGCTGGGCATTTGGACTCTCTTCCGGCTACTACTTCTCCAAAGACAACAGCCGAAAAGTCTCGAACATTCAGGGAGATTTAACATATACGCTTAACGATCAGTTTAAGGCATCCATCTCCCCAAAGGTTTTTTCTGACGATAAGCGAAGTTTCTACTCAGGCAGGGTGGTGGCCATGAACTATCCCGATAAGTTTTATGGTATTGGTCGACATGCCGATAGCAGCCAAAATTATACGTGGAAAAACCTCTCTTTTTTGCTTCAGCGTCAGAAAGTGATTTTTGCCGATCTCATGCTGGGCGTTCAAATGTTCATTGATTATGGCAGGATGAAGGATTCCCTTCCCCTAAGCCGCTATGCAAATGAAGAAATTAGAGGTAACGGGGAATATCTTACTGCAGCACTTGGTGCGCTGGCCACCTGGGACAGCCGTGATAATATGTTTTTTGCAAGAACGGGTAGTTTTTATAAACTCTCGTTGCTTGTGAACAGTAAGATTTTTTTGAGCGATTGTGATTACTCCCGTTTCACCATAGATATTCGTGAATTTGGGTTACTTACACGAAGAATTTCGTTGGGCTTCCAATATTTTGGTGATTTTACTTGGGGTGAGGTACCATTTCAACGGTTACCGATGGAGGGTGGTTATGATATACTTCGAGGAGTTAGGCAGGGGCGTTACCGCGACAAGATGATGATGGCGACGCAGCTTGAGCTCCGGGCCAATATCTTTCGTCGACTATACGCCACAACCTTTATAGCCGCAGCAGATGTTGCTCCAGTAGTAAACGAATTTCTTTTAAAAGAGTCCAACGTTTCGTTTGGGGGTGGGTTTCGTTATCGGCTGAATAAGGCTGGCGTAAACCTCCGCTTCGACACAGGATATTCTCCAGGGGGTAAGCCTCTTTACTATTTTACTGCGCTGGAGGCCTTTTAGTAGCAAATTGCTAAAACTCATTTTTCATGATGAAGTATTTTCTTTGCCTTGTTGTGAGCGTAGTTCTCACAAATCAGGGTAGTGCTTGTACTAACCTAATTGTCACCAAGGGTGCATCTCATGATGGTTCAGCCTATATCGTCTATACCTGCGATGGTGAATTTCTTCCACACCTGCGCTACGATCCGGCGAGAACGGCTATGCCAGGCGAGGTAATCCGTTTGATGAACTGGGAAACTGGAGCCACCGGAACCATTCCAGAAGTAGCTCAAACCTATGCCGCCGTTGGTCCACACATCAACGATTACCAGGTGGCAATAGGTGAAACAACATTTGGTGGGCGCGAGGAGCTTTGGGATAAAACCAAACCGTTGCACTACTGGCAAATGATGCAGATGGCCCTTGAACGATCACGTACGGCTCGCGAGGCGGTTGAAGTACTTACAAACCTTGTTGGTACATACGGATACGGCAGCACGGGCGAGTCATTTTCTATTGTCGATCCAAACGAAGCTTGGCTGCTCGAAATGATCGGAAGCGGTGGTGATGAATCTGGCCCGATTTGGGTGGCTGTAAAAATCCCGGATGGATATGTATGTGCCCATGCCAACCATTCCCGAATTGGAGAATTCCCACTAGACAAGCCCGAAGAGTGTCTCTACTCAAAAAATGCAATATCGTTCGCGATAAAAAAGGGCTACTACAACCCAACGTCGGGCAAGCCTTTTCAGTTTAACCAAGCCTACGACCCCGATGAGCCAACCAAGCTGCGCTATTGCGAAACCCGGGTCTGGAGTCTTTTCAACCGAATTGCCCCAAGTATGAATCTTTCCATGGATTACAACAGAGGGGTTCAGGGTGCCAAACGCTATCCATTGTGGATCAAACCCGACAAGAAGTTGAGGCTTCAGGATGTGATGGCCCTTATTCGCGATCATTATGAGGGAACCTCCATCGACATGACCACGGGACTTGCCGCTGGTCCGTTTGGTTCCCCCGATTATTGGAGGCCATTAACTTTTCAAGTTGACTCGGTGCAGGCAACGTGGGAGCGATGTATTTCTACCTATAATACTGGCTTCTCCTTTATTGCTCAGCTACGAGGATGGTTGCCAAACCCAATTGGCGGAATATTGTGGTATGGAGTTGACGATACCTATACCACCTGCTACTTTCCCATTTATGCTGGAGCGACCGATGTACCAAAGCCATTTACAGAGGGGACACTTCGACACTTTTCCATGAATTCGGCTTGGTGGATTTTTAATCTTGTGGCCAACTATGCCGACCTGAAGTATAGCTACATGGTTAAGGATATCCAAAAGGTTCAACAGGAGACGGAGGCAGAGTTTCGCAGCGAAATACCAGAAATGGATAAGAAGGCGCTGGCGCTCAAGGATGATCCCAAGAAAATGCACGCTGCACTAACAAAGTTTTCGGTGGATGCAGGCAACAAGGTTTTTAGTAAGTGGACCGAGTTGCTCTTCGACCTGATTACACGCAACAACGATGGCTATGTGCAGGATAGCCTTGGCAATCCACAGCAGGTTGGATATCCGCAGGAATGGTATCGCAGAGCCCTGAAGGATAATCCCGGCTTAGCCATTCCGGTGTGGTATGAGAATCAGGAATCAATGGAACCCACGAACTTTTAACTACCGAACTGTTGTAAAAAACGCCCACCTTCCTGTCTAGGTTGGGCGTTTTATTTTAAAGAAGAGACTTTGCGCCAGATTTGGGGTGACTTTTCTTACTATACAGCACGAAGCATGGACGTATACATTGCAAGACTGCGGAAATATCTGGCCGATGATCCTTCCATCGTTATTGAAAATATTCACGGAACAGGCTTCATACTAAAGGTTTCCGATTCTGATTGATAAACGAGAACAAAAGTAGCTATAATTGTTACCTTTGTATTCACGCAAGATTTTTATAACAAATAGATTACCAATTGTTTAATGATTGACTCAGCTACAGTAGAGCGCATTATGGCCACCGCCAGCATACAGGAGGTGGTTCAGGATTTTGTCTCGCTGAAAAAGCGGGGAGTCAACTATTTGGGTCTATGTCCATTTCACAACGAAAAAACGCCATCGTTTACCGTTTCTCCGGCTAAGGGAATTTTTAAGTGCTTTGGTTGCGGCAAGGGGGGAAACTCCGTAAATTTTGTGATGGAGCTGGAGCATCTCAGCTACTACGATGCACTTAAATATCTAGCCAAGAAATACAATATTGAGGTAAAGGAGCGGGAGCTTAGCCAGGATGAGGTGCGCCAAAATGATGACCGCGAGAGCATGATGGTACTGAATGCCTGGGCTCAGCGACACTTCTCCGACACGCTTTACCATCACGTTGACGGGAAAAATATTGGCTTAGGGTACCTCAAGGAGCGTGGCATGCGTGACGAAACCGTTAAAAAGTTTCAGCTGGGCTACGCCCTCGATAGCCGCGATGCATTTAGCCAAGCCGCCCTTCGACAAGGATATAAGAAGGAGTATCTCGTAAAGACAGGACTTACCATCGACAATGAGCATGGGCTAATGGATCGATTTTTTGGTAGAGTCATCTTCCCCATTCATTCTATTAGCGGCCGGGTTATCGGATTTGGTGGCCGTGTTCTCCGTAACGATAAGAAGACGGCAAAGTATCTAAACTCCCCGGAGAGCGAGGTTTACCACAAAAGTCAAACCCTTTATGGAATATACTTTGCCAAGCAGGCCATAACGCGCGAAAACAAATGCCTTCTAGTGGAAGGCTATACCGACGTTATTTCGCTACACCAAGCTGGCGTAGAGAATGTGGTTGCCAGCTCGGGAACCTCCCTAACTATCGAGCAGATTAGGCTCATCAAGCGTTTTACGCCCAACGTTACCATTTTATACGACGGTGATGCTGCAGGAATCAAGGCTTCGCTTCGTGGAATCGACCTCGTGCTTGAAGAGGGATTGAACGTAAGGGTACTGTTGCTACCGGAGGGGGAGGACCCCGACTCCTTTGCTAGAACACGTTCGGCAAGTGAACTCCTTGCTTTTATTGGGGAGAAGGAGGAGGATTTTATTTCGTTTAAAACGCACCTACTCCTAGAAGACGCAGGAAAGGACCCTGTGTTACGGGCAAATCTGATCTCGGATATTGTCCGATCCATTAGCGCCATTCCCGACGCTATCACCCGCACGGTCTATACTCGAGAGTGCAGCAGAATGCTCGATATTGAGGAGCGGGTTCTTTTTTCGGAGGTTGGTACCAACAGAAGGAAGAAGTATGATGCTGAGCAGCAAAAGGCTCCGGCATTCAATACGCCATATCAAGAGCATAAGGAGCTGGCGTTGCCTTCGTTTATTCAGGGTGTTTTTTGTGAGGAACAAGAAAAGGAGCTAATATACTACCTGCTAAAGTTCGGTAGCCAGGAACTTTACAAATTCGATGACGCAACAACCGGTGAAGCGGTATCTATTTCCATTGCCACCTACATAATCTCAGAGGTAAAAAATGATGAGTTGGAATTTACCAACCTCGCCTACCGTCAGCTATTTGACGAGTATTATCGGATGATGGAAACTGGGCTAATCCCGGAGGCTCGAAACTTTCTCCACCATCCCGATGTAACGGTGAGTGAACTTGCAGTAAATATTCTAAGTTCGGAACACCATGCCAGCAAGCTATGGGAAAAGCACAGCGCGCATGTCGAAACGGAGGAGATGATTCTGAGCAAGGCGGTACCTAAAGCTGTTGTTGGTTATAAAAGGAAAATTATTCAAACAGTAAAAGGAAGGTTATTAGTACAACTCGCGGAACATTCAAAAAATGGAGAAATCGATGGTGTAAATAGCGTAATGGGACAAATTATACAGATCGATGAACTAAATACCAAACTCTCTAAAGAGTTGGATCGTGTTGGTCCTTAGCCTCATAACAATATGTTCTTTGTCCAAAGGAGAGTTGTAATTTTTTTTGTAAATTTCGTGCTTTGAACAGGTTAATATTACAACACTACTATATAAACCATGCTTAATATGAAAACAATGACAAACGCACGGAAATTCGCTTTCGCCGGAATGGCAATGACTTCCCTATTCCTTTTTGCTGCCTGTGGTGGTGGACAACAAGCCAACAAGGCGACCCAAGATGACAACCTTCCAAAGGATTCTCTGGTAAAGGAGGTTACAAAATATCCGCTCCCAACGGCCTTTGAGGTTACCAACCTCTTGAACAAAGCTGGAGCTGGTTATATTCTCAGCATCTCCAACACGATCTCCAATTCCGACAAATATTTTACGGAGAAGAGCAAGGCAATCAACCTTGGTGTATATGGTGCCGATTTAGCGTATGCCAGCACCTATCAGATGAAACAGGAAACCATGAACTACCTTAAGGTTTCGAAAAAAATGATTGATGAGCTTCAGATCTCTACCGAGTTTAACTCTACGTTTGCCGATCGCGTTGAAAAAAACATCGATAGCCAGGACAGCCTAATCAAGATTATTAGCGATTCATTCTACAAAACCTATGAGTTCTTGACCAGCAATGGCAAGGATAATCTATCGCTTTTGGTTATGTCGGGCAGCTGGGTTGAGGGTGTTTATATTACCTCCGAAATAGAGAAAACAAGCAAGAATCCTCAGGACATCATCAAGATTCTTCAAGGCCAAGACGCTTCTCTGGTTAAGCTACTTGATCTTTTAGACAAGAACAAGAGCAATGCCGACATTGCCGAGATGCAAACGAAGTTGCAGGTTGTTGCCGATGCGTATAAAACTATTCAAGGTGATAAGGTTGACCAAAAAATGTTGGACAAGTTTGGCGTTGTTGTTGAAAAATTGCGCAACGAACTTATTAAATAGCGTGTGATTAAAGTATATTCCGATTGAAAAGGCACCTGCTTTTATGCAGGTGTTTTTTTTTGTAAATTTCATGCGTTATATTCCTTCAGGTTATTTAGAAAATGAATACAGTGAAAATGAGCTTAAACCTAACGGAAGTATTTTAGAATGAACGAATCGGTACTAAACGCCCTGATGCAACTTTTTGCACTCATTGCCAACGAGAACAATTCAAACATCTCGGCAAGAGGCAAGCAAATTGTGGCTTCGTACCTCGCTCAGCATATTGGTGAAGAACACTCAAGGGAGTATCTCAAACTATTTGAGGACTACTTTACCTTTTACAAGCAAGAACTTTCGGAGGCAGATTCAACCATTACAGTGGTAACCGATGGAACCATGGTGGCGACTCAAGCATCTAAGATATGTTCGCATATTACAAAAAGCCTCCATAAAACCGAGCGAATCGTTGTTTTTCTTAGACTCCTTGAATTCATTAATGTAGATGGAATTATTACCACCCAGGAGGAACATTTTGTGCACATCGTTGCACAATGCTTCAATATTGGCACCCGAGAGCTTGAAAACATCTTTCAGTTTGTGGTATCTCCCTTTAAGAATAGCATTTCCCGAAATCAGTTGCTCGTAATTTCTGATTCGGAAGAGCTGCAAATAGAGGAGCTAGAAGGGCTTTGGGTGGAGACGAACAGGCCACGCGAGGAGGAGCGGAAACTTATTGTTCGGCCGAATCTCCAGGGTAGTATTTTTATTCTGAAACTCGACACCATCAATCAGTTTCTTTTAAGATATTTTGGAACAGGAGAGGTGTCTGTTGGCAATAGGGCAATAATTTCCGGAGTAACCTATATTATCGACACGGGGACTATCATTAAAATTATTGGGAATGAACCCATCTATTTCCGTGAAATTGAAAGCCAGCTATTCGCTCAGGCAGGTAGCAATAGCATCATATTCTGTGCAGAGAATCTCTCTTTTCGATTCAAGGGAAGCCAAAACGGAATAAAGCAGTTCAGCTTTTGGGAGGAGTCGGGTCAGGTTATTGGGGTGATGGGTGGAAGTGGGGTTGGAAAATCAACATTGCTGAACCTTCTCAACGGTAAAATTGAGCCACAAACTGGAAAGGTCTTAATTAACGGATATGATGTTCATCGCGAGCGATTTCGGCTAGAGGGAGTTATTGGTTTTGTTCCACAGGACGATTTACTTTTTGAGGACCTATCGGTATATCAGAATTTATACTATAACGCTAAGCTCTCCTTTAGTAACTTTTCGGAGTATAAGTTGCGCGAAACGGTTGAGCACATTCTTCGTGACTTCGACTTGGAGGATATTCGCGACCTCAAGGTTGGTGATCCGCTGAATAAGTCCATAAGCGGTGGTCAGCGAAAGCGCCTAAACATTGCACTTGAGCTCATGCGCGAACCTTCCGTGCTCATGGTTGATGAACCCACTTCGGGACTATCATCTCAGGATTCTGTGATGGTGATGGAGCTGCTAAAGGATCAAGCTCGCAAGGGAAAGTTGGTAATAGCAAATATTCATCAGCCGTCGTCGCGTATTTTTAAGATGCTCGACAAGCTTTGGATCTTCGACAAAGGGGGCTATCCAATTTATCAAGGGAATCCGCTCGATGCCATTGTCTACTTTAAGCGGATGAACACCCAGGTAAATGCTTCCGAAACGGAGTGTCCATACTGTGGTAATGTGAATCCAGAGCAGATATTGGAAATTATTGAATCGAAGGAGGTTGATAAGGATGGGAGGTATACCCGTAAACGGAGAAAAACAGCAGAAAATTGGCATGAATTATACAAAGAGCATATCCAGCCGCGAATAAAGCTGAAGGAATCGAAAAGAATAATCCCCAAAAACTACTTCAATATCCCAAATATTGAGGTTCAGATGCAGATATTCTTTCTGCGAACTCTTTTAGCCAAGCTGTCTAATAAGCAGTATCTCATTATTAATTTGCTAGAGGCTCCTGTTTTGGCTTTTATTTTAGGATACTTTACAAAGTATGCCGCTGGAAATACCTACATATTTAGCGAGAATAGAAATCTTCCTGCATTCTTGTTAATGAGCGTTGTGGTGGCCCTGTTTCTGGGGCTTACGGTAAGTGCTGAGGAAATTATAAAGGACAGGAAAATTCTGGAACGAGAGTCGTTTCTTAATCTCAGCAGGTTTAGCTATTTGAATTCTAAAATCCTTTTTCTTTTTGGGGTTTCAGCCATTCAAATGGCATTGTTTGTACTCGTTGGGAGCTATATTCTTCAAATTAAGGGCATGCTCTTGGTTTACTGGCTGGTGCTATTTACTACCAGCTGCTTTGCTAATATAATTGGATTAAATATCTCTTCGGGTCTCAATTCTGTCGTCGCTATTTATATTCTTATTCCCCTAATCTTGGTTCCACAGTTGCTTCTTAGCGGAACCATTGTTCCGTTCGATTACCTTCACCGAAAGTTAACCGATAAGGTTTATGTCCCCTTGGTGGGAGACATGATGGTGTCGCGATGGGCATACGAGGCTTTGGCGGTTGAGCAGTTCCGGGATAATAAGTTTGAAAAGGTATTTTTCCCATACGAGCAAGTTATAAGCACTGCGGCCTACAACACCAACTATCTTATTCCAAAACTTCAGAACATGTTGGAGGATGCAATGCGCTCTAAGGAGTCCGGCGTATCCACTGCTGCAATAAATAACCGACTTCTTATTGTGAAGAATGAGATGGTTGCCCTGCAGAATGAATCGGGTAAACCACCATTTGAGTATCTAGGCAAGATGGATGTGGCTGGCTTTGCAAGCGATGTGTTTGAAGAAGCCACGGGCTATTTATACTTTATAAAGAAATATTACTTCGACAAGGCTGATTCAGCTAATCACCAAAAGGATAGCATTTACCGTGGGCTGGTGGATCGCCTTGGTGCTGATGCGGTGGTTAAGTTGCGGCAGGATTACTATAATAAAGCCCTGGCTGATTATGTTCTAAATACCCAGGAAATGGATAAGATGATTGAGAGGCCAACCCAAATTGTTCGCAAAAAGGATCCCATCTTTATGATGCCTACCATGAATTGGGGGAGGGCGCAGTTCTATGCCCCCATGAAAAAATTTAATGGACAGTACGTAGATACACTCTGGTTCAACCTTGCCTTTATCTGGGTTATTAACCTGTTTTTTGCCGTCACCCTTCAGTTTGATGTTTTGCGAAAAATCATCACCTACTTTAATAATATCCGAATTCGAAAATCACAGCAGGAAAAAGCGGCTGACAGAAGCGCATAAACCAGTGTGTAGGTCGAGCTATATTGGAAATAGTCGAGAATCTCTATTGAAAAAACAGGATTGATACTATTAAGCCGACTTAATAAACCTCTTTGCCAAAAGGAGAAAGGGCTAATCCAGCCAGCTTAACATGTTGCCCAGCAAACGGAATGCCTACAATGGTAATAGCCAGAAGTGCACCAAAAATAAGGTGGCTGAGAGCGATCCAAATGCCGCCAAACGCCAACCATATAACATTGAGTAATATTGAAATACAACCGCTCGACCGTTCTGTGGTTTCAATTTTTCGACCAAAAGGCCAAAGAGCAACCCATGCTAACTTGTAGGCTTGTATTCCAAAAGGTATGCCTATGATGGTTATGCAGAGAATGGTTCCGCCTATCAAATATTCAAAAGAAATGACAAGGCCACCAAAAAGCAGCCATACAATATTTCCAAGTGTTTTCATCATTCTAGCTATTTCCTAAACAAAAGAAACTTTTTCTTTTGGATTTTAAAAGTAAAAACAAAGGATTCGGTAGGCATAACGTACAAAAATATGCCAAGTGAATAGTATTGAAGTAATTGAGGTTAACGCTTGGAGCATGCTAATTTAATTAGCTAAATTGGTGAACAACACCGGTCACCTATTTTCCGTTTTACTGTTGGAGGTGGAATGCATTTTCAAATTGGATGTGCATGAAAAGATTGGTTGTTCTTAGTGGTGCTGGTATTAGCGCTGAAAGTGGGCTTAAAACTTTTCGCGATATGGGTGGACTTTGGGAGCAATACAATGTTGACGAGGTGGCTAGCCCCGAAGCGTGGCGAACCAATCCTGCGCTTGTGCTCCGGTTTTATAATGAGAGGCGAAAAGCGCTCTTTGCAGCAAAACCCAACGCTGGCCATATTGGCATTGCTAACTTACAGGAGCACTTTGAGGTAATTGTTATAACCCAAAACGTCGATGATCTGCACGAGCAGGCTGGTAGCAAGCAGGTAATTCACCTGCACGGGGAGCTACGCAAGGCTCAGAGTACCGTTGACCCATCACTGGTTTATACCCTTAAAACATGGGTGCTAAATATTGGTGACCTTTGTGAAAAGAGTTCTCAGTTGCGGCCCTACATTGTGTGGTTTGGTGAATCTGTTCCCAACTATCCAACGGCAGTGGAGCTGGTTAAGACGGCAGACATCTTTGTTGTAGTTGGAACATCGCTCAACGTTTACCCCGCTGCCGGATTACTTGATTATTGCGGAAAAGATTTACCGTTATTCCTAATCGATCCTAATGATCTCCCCGTATATTTGAGAAAAAACATGACGTTTATAAAAGAGCCAGCGAGTAAGGGAGTACCAATGCTGGCAAAGTTGCTGGCTGAAAAATTTCTGTAGTCCAAGAGTAGTCTAATAATACATTGAATATGAAAGGCTTCGTTGTTGTACTTCTACTATTCCCCGGAGTTATTTTAGCCCAATCGTTTAAGGGCGGAGTTCAAGGGGGCATTACCATGAGTCAGGTTGATGGCGACCGCTATGCAGGTTTTAATAAAACTGGTATATGGGGTGAGCTGTTTGTGGAGTATCCATTTACGTTGAATACCAGCTTGCATATTGGGCTATCTGGAGTTCAGAAAGGCTCCTTTCAGCGTTTCGACCCACAGGATTACTATAGAATGAGCCTAGTTTATGCCGAAATCCCCATTCTTTACCAGTATCGTTTTCTTGGCAAGGCAATAATGGAAGGTGGTTTGGGATTTGGCATCCTTGTTCATTCGAGAGAAGAGACCGAGCTAGGACCTCTTGCACCAATTGATTCGCCAAAATTCAACTTCTTTGAGTTAAGCGCTCAGGTGGGGGTAAAGTATTACATTTGGAAGCAAGCTGGAGCGTCGGTCAAGTATAGCTATTCAATCACGCCTATACGCGGTACCGGTCCATCGGGAACATACCGCCGTGTTTCGGGGCAGTACAACAACCTTTTACAGCTGGCACTATTCTATATGTTTTAGGTTTATTGGCTTGCAAATGCAATGGTGGCAATGCTAACTCGGTAGTTGCCCTTTTCGACAAGTGCTTGAGCGCACGCCTCTAGCGTTGCTCCGGTGGTTACTACATCATCAACAAGTAGTATGTGGGCTCCTTCTGGAAGACTATTTTGACTATCGACATCAAAAACATTCGATACATTTTCCCATCGCTCCATGCGCCCCTTTCGGGTTTGAGTTTCGGTGTACACTGCACGCTTAAGGATATCGTTTACCACGGGTATA